>Ga0157374_10000608_pt1 | contig 31699 bp, 30 predicted proteins | sample M25metaG_FD_115308 | JGI IMG/M metagenome (GOLD analysis project Ga0157374, IMG submission 115308) | Miscanthus rhizosphere microbial communities from Kellogg Biological Station, Michigan, USA - M2-5 metaG | ecosystem: Host-associated > Plants > Roots > Rhizosphere > Soil | place: USA: Michigan...
GTGCGGCGAGATTGAGGTGGACTCGCAACGGATCACAGTGGTAGACCCTGGTGAGTATGAAATCATCAAAGTCGATGTCACATCAAGGGAACCACTCCATTACCAGATCGCAAGGCAGGTCAAAGATAACTGCGAAAAAAGGGGGATCCCCCCAAGGATGTTCGCTTATGATGCCACCGGGGAAGGCGGCGGTCTCGGTAGCGTTCTTGCCCGAGAATGGTCGCCCGACATTCTGGGAGTTGAATTTGGAGGACGACCCAGTGAAAGACCGGTCAGTGAAATCAACCCGCGTCCGTGCCGGGAAGAGTACTACAACCGGAGAACCGAACTCTGGTTCGGGGTCAGGGTAGCTTGTATGAACGGGCAGCTTAGAGGGATGGACACCGAGACTGCCACCGAGTTTTGCCGGCAGGAACATCAGATGCGCGGGATGTTGATTTTTGCTACCCCAAAGAGTGAGATGAAGGTTAAGACCGGGGTGTCCCCCGACTTGGCCGACCCGGTTTGCATCGCGATTGAACTGTTCAGGCAACGGCTGGGGATTATGAGTGGGGCAGGGATAGTGGGGAAGAAACAGGCGGACACATGGGCGGCCTGGGCGAAAAAGATGGATGTTTACTCGGATGATGACAGGTATCTGGTCGGAGCCGACGCAGATTAGTCATTGACATTAGGTTCAATGTAAAGCACTAGATACGGCGGTTCACCCGCTCATGGATTGCTACTGGTAGTGCTATGTAATGCGTCGTTTGGCTGATAAATCTCTCGTTCCACCGGACGATTTTAGGTACACCGACCCCGACACCGGCTGGACTACTACCGCCAAAACGCACATGGACTGGGTGGACAACGCCAAGATCCACCGACGCGCCAATAACCTGACTGTCCCTCCCGACATGGTTGGGCGGATGGAAGATCAACTTTGCGGGTTAATCCCGCCGCAGTGGTGCGAAAGAGAAGCTGGCGATGTCACGACCTGGGTCGATACCAGGTTTACTTGGGACGATGTTAAGGCGGGGATGGCTGTATTCGGTCACTGGGCCAGCCTCGGGATGCCGCTGGTGAGCCAGGTTGAAGCTGACCGAAGGGCAGCGGTGTGCGTGAGTTGCCCGTTAAATGTGAACATTGCAGGGTGTGCCGCCTGCCTGAAGATGGCCAGCCTGATTACAGGGGCGGTCGCCAACAAGAAAGGGACTTATGACGACAGACTCAGGGCTTGTGCAGTTTGCCATTGTGCCCTTAAAGCTAAAACATGGTTCCCCATGGACATCCTTGAATCGAGAGACGGCGAAGGTGATCGGCAACGGCTTTACCCAGATTTCTGTTGGCTTAAACAGGGAGGCGAAAATTATGTTGCAGCCTAAAACCCTGAAGATCGTTAAAATCACTGAGGAAGATGGTGACATTTACGGAAAGCTGAGTGAAACCAGTTACTCTTTGATAGAACGGGAATGGAAGGTATATCACTCTGATGTTCCATTCGAGGTGGGAACAGAAGTCATTGAAGTTCGGGGTGGTTACTGGCCTAAAGTGAAACCATATCCATGAATCCGACCTTTTTAATTTCGATCGCTGAAGTGGGCAACGGCACCGTTTTTGCCGTGATTAAATCCCTGAACGAAAGAAAAAAGCGGCCAGTTCATGCGTCCAACATGAAACTGTTGATGGCTAAAATTTCCAAGGAGGTTCGGAAACGGCATCAACTCCTGCAACGCTTCCCCGCTCCTGAGCCACCTAAGATCATGCAACCGGGCGAGGCACGAGTGCTCTGGACACCGAATGGCGATTAAATGTTAGACGCGATCCAAACCCTCGACAAAGACACCGGCAAGGTGCCTGACAGCCGGATTGGCGAACCGAGGGATGCCCGGACCATTGTCACCACCTTAAAGGAAGCCGACCGCGAGCGTGCTCCTAAACGGGCCAAGATTCAGGGGATGCTGGATGGCAACCCGCCCTTTTCCTCCCGGGCACTCCGTGACAAGGGGCAGGGGCATCGCACCAACTTTAATACCAGAGACGCCGAAGGAATGGCTGACTCGGCCAAGACGCCCTATTACGGGCTGGTCTTTTCCGTTCCGTACTTTGCCGAGATCACCTGTGAGTACGGCGATAACACCACCCGGAACATCGAGTGGGGCAAAAAGATCGGGACAGCGTACCATTACATGTTGGACTGCTGGAAGGGAATGGATTTCCAGTTCCAGCTTCATCACGCCAACCTCTGCGTTTACGGGGTTGGCCCGTTGATCTGGCGGGATACCAAGGACTGGCGTTCCTACGCGACCAAGATAGGCAAGGTGCTGGTGCCGGATGATACCCCGGCCGATGTCGATGAACTTGAGACCATGGTTGTCTTGCGGCCAATTTCACCCGGGAAACTTTACAACTACATCAAGGACGAAAAGGCTGCCAGAGCGCAGGGCTGGAACATCAAGGCGACGCGGCAGGCGATCATAGACGCAGCTCCCGAAGGCGAGACCCGGAATGACTGGGAATACTACCAGAACAAGATCAGGGCCGGCGACGTAACATGGGACGCTAAATCCAAACAGATATTCGTAACCGATCTTTACCAGAAAGAATTTAATGGGAAAGTTAGCCACTTCATTCTTCTGGACAGCGATCTCCAGACTAGCAAGGCTGTTCCCCCGACTGATAGCGAATACCTGTTCAAAAAGGTTGGTCGGTTCAACTCATTCCACAACGTCATCTGCCCTTTCTTCTTCGATGTCGGCACCGGCGACTGGCACACCATCAAAGGGCTTGGGCCAAAGATTTACGACGATTGTGACACCTTCAACCAGCTTACGTGCGCCATGGTTGACGGAGCCAAGCTGGGTGCTGGCGTCATCCTGCAGGCACCAGATGCTAATTCGGTCCTCACGACCCAGATAGTTCACATAGGCGGCGCTGCAGTTATTGGGCCTGGATACACCCTTCAACAAACCCGAATAGCAGAATCGCTGCAAGGTCCGTTGGCTGTAAAACGAGACCTTCAAGGCTCGCTTCAGTCCAATACGGGTCAGTATCGTCAACGTGTATCGGAAGAGAATCAGGAGCCCACTCTAGGTCAGGCGCAGATGAATGCTCAGCAGCAGGCGCGTCTTGGTGAGGGTGCATCGAACCGATATTACAAAAGCTTGGACCTTTGGCACGAGGAAACTTTGCGCCGAGCACTCAAAATGGGGGTGCCACTGTTCAAGAGCAAAATGAAAAGCAAGGAAGCCCCGCCTACCGACGAGGACAGCACTTCCATGAGCCCAAGCGAGGTCGGCGCCTTCAAGTTTGTCAGGGATTGCGTCCGGTCAGGTGTGCCCATTGAACTGTTGGACATGGAATATATCTGTTCCATCAAAGCCACGCGGGCAGTCGGGTACGGCAGCCTGCAGATGCAGGAAGTGTCCACCAACGGGCTGATGCAGATGTTGCCGATGCTGGACGAGGACGGGCGGCGGAACGTGCTCCGGCGACGGGCCGCTCTCCTGGTTGGTCAGGCTAATGTCGATTCGATTGTGAAGTCTGCGGAGCAACAGCCTCTCCCCGGAAAAGACGAATGGGACGCTGCCATGGAAAATAACGCGCTCCGGAACATTGACGCTGATGTTATTCTAACTCCTGACCAGAATCATGCCATCCATTTCATGGAGCATTACAAGAACGAACAGGAACACGAACAACAGTTCAAGGCTGGCGGATCCAGTCCGCAAAACCTTCTGATCCATCTTGAACAGGCCGGTCCGCACATGGCCGCGCACATGCAGCATCTGGCCGGTGATCCTACCAGAAAAGATATGGTGGCGGGGATGCAACAGGCACTCCAGGGGATGGCTAAGACAGCCGATCAACTCAAGAAAAGTCTGGCTGCGGCCGCAGTAGCCAGTCAGGGGGCTAACGGGCAGCAACCGCAGCAGCCCGACCCGGCACTGGTCAAGGTCCAGGGTGATCTGCAACTCAAAGCCGTTAAAACCCATGGCGACATGGCCTTGAAAGCCCAGAAACAGGGACAAGCCATGCGGCTTAAAGATGTGCAGACCGCTGAGAATATCCGGCTCAAGAGGGCGACAGCAGCGGCTGATGCTACCGTGAACATGGCCAAGGCAGCAGATGAACACACCGTCAAAGCTGCCAGTGCCGCGGCTGACGCTAATTTGCAGGCTGCAATCGCCACAGCACAGATTGCTGGTCAGGATAAGGGAGACTAATGGCTACTACCCCGTTTAAACTGGATCTGACGATCGTTAAGGGGATCAGCTATGGCCCTGTCATCTTCAATTTCAAACAAGAGGACTTGACCCCGTTTGATCTCACCGATGGCGGGCCGTGGAAGGTGTTTTCTTATGCCAAAAAGAGTCCAGACAGCCGTCAAAAGATAGATTTGGACCCCCAGATTACCGATGCGGCCGGTGGCGTGGTTGAAATCAGTAAAACTGATGAACAAACCTTGGCGTTACTGGCTGGCAAGTACGGTTGGGACTTAGTTTTGGAGACGCCTGCCGGTGTACGCTTGGGACCGTATTTTGCCGGTGATTTGCTGATAAAAGAGATAGTAACACATGCCTGAAGGACCATTTAGCGTTGTTGTCGTAACGCCAACCGAGGAAATCATCGAATCGGTGGTGGTAACCGCTGGTGGCCCGCCCGGGCCTCCTGGAGCGGCGGCAAATGTCAGTATTGGCGCTACCGTGACCGGCACGGCCGGGACAAGCGCCATGGTAACTAATACCGGGAACGCTACCTCGGCTGTTTTCAACTTTACCATTCCAAGGGGTGCAACCGGTGCTACCGGGGGCGGGGTTAAGACTGGCGGAACTGCTGGGCAGGTCCTGCGCAAGATTGATTCGGCTGATTTTAACACCGAATGGTTCAGCGTTCCGAATGCTGACACTGTTAGTGCCCGAGTGGTCAGTGTCAGCGCCGAACTACATTCATTAATCACTTCCGGTGATAATTTCCTCAGTGCCCGAATCACATCTGCTGTGGCTGCTGTCGGCACCAGTGTAACCAGTGCAAAAGTGGCTACCGCCAGTGCTGCTGCGACCAGCGCGGACGCACATGCTAACACTGTCAGCGCCAGGGTCGTCAGTGTCAGTGCGGAATTAGCGTCTTTGGTTCAGGTAGCCAGCGCCGCTGCCACTTCCGCTGATAACCACGCCTCGGTTGTGAGCATTGCTGTGACTTCGGTCAATTCAAGGATCGACACCATCAGCGTCAATCTTGGTAATGTTATTAGCAACCAGATCAGTGTCCGGACTGCTGCCGACACTTCTCTTGCTGCTGCCATCAACGTCGTATCGGCCAGGGCGGTGTCGATCAGCGCAGAACTTCATTCTCTTTTAGCTTCAGGTGATGCCGCTCTGAGCACTCGGATTGATGCTATCAGTGCGCCTGCAACCAGTGTCACAAGCGCGAAGGTCGCAACGGCTAGCGCGGCCGCGACTTCCGCTGACGCCCACGCAAACACTGTGTCTGCCCGTGCTGTCTCAATCAGTTCAGAGCTGGCATCCCTGATTGCTTCCGGAGACGCTTTCTTAAGTGCAAGAATAACGAGCGCGGAAGCGAACATAGTGACCAGCGTGACCAGCGCCAAGGTGGCTACGGCTAGTGCCGCTGCAACCAGTGCTGATGCGCACGCTGCCACCGCCAGCGCCGCTGCAACCTCGGCTGATGCACATGCAAACACCGTGTCAGCTAGGGTCGTGAGTGCCAGTGCGGAACTGGCATCATTAGTTCAGGTCGCCTCTGCTGCTGCCACATCGGCTGATTCCCACGCGGCTACTGCCAGCGCGGCGGCGACCTCTGCTGATGCTCACGCCAATACCGTGTCAGCAAGGGCGGTGTCGATTAGTGCCGAGTTAGCCTCACTCATTGCATCCGGTGACGCCTTTTTAAGTGCCAGAATCACATCGGCCGAGGCTGTTATCCCTTCGACCAGTGTCACCAGCGCAAAGGTCCAGACAGCCAGTGCTGCGGCTACTTCAGCCGATGCTCATGCTAACACGGTGTCGGCAAGACTGGTCAGTGCCAGTGCTGAATTGGCCAGTCTGGTTCAGATTGCCAGTGCCGCTGCCACGTCTGCCGATGGTCATGCCAACACCGTGTCAGCCAGAGCGGTTTCAATCTCAAACGAACTGGGGAGCCTTTTGGCTTCCGCAAGCGCCGCTCTGGAAACTCATGCGGCTACAGCAAGTGCTGCTGCTACTTCGGCTGATGCCCACGCCAATACCGTCAGTGCCCGTGCCGTGTCCATCTCGAATGAACTGGGTAGCCTTCTAGCTTCAGCGAGTGCTGCTCTTAACACTCACATAAATACCGTATCGGCCAAACAGGTCAGTGCCGTTACAAGCAATTTGTTGTCGCAGGTCTTTGCAAACCATAACACTTTAAGCGCTCGGGTTGTTAGTACCAGTGCAGAACTTGTATCACTAGTCCAGATCGCCAGCGCAGCAGCTACTTCGGCTGACGGTCATGCGAATACTGTCAGTGCAAGGGCCGTTTCTATCAGTAACGAACTCGGCAGTCTCCTTGCCTCGGCCAGCACCGCTCTCCAATCCAATATCAACACGGTTAGCACCGGGGTAAATACGGTCAGTGCAAGGGTTGTTAGCCTTAGTGCCGAGTTGATGTCTGATATTCAGGGATACTCGACCATTGCCACCGCTGCCGGCACAACCTCAATTTCAACAGGCAGTCCCCCCGATTTTTTCCTGACAGGTTCTACCACCCAGACGTTCCAACTGCCTGATGTGACTACTCTTGTCCTGGGTCGGATGTTTCTGGTCAAGAACGACAGCACAGGGGTAGTAACCGTTCAGTCCAGCGGGGCCAACACGATCGTTGCCATGGCAGCCGGTTCAACTGCGGTGTTCACCTGTATTTTAACGACTGGCACCGGGACAGCATCGTGGTCGTACTCCTACAGCAACACTGCGACAGACGTGGTTTCGGCGCAGTTGGTCAGTGTCAGTGCCGTGATCGACGCTCATGTCAGCACCTTGTCCAGTCGTGTGACCAGTATCAGCAACGAACTTGGCTCTATCATCGCGGTTTCGGTAAGTGTTTTAAGCAACCGCGTGACTAGTGTCAGCAACGAACTGGGATCGCTTCTTCTTTCGGCTGTTGCGAAAAGAGCCGTTAACACTGCCAATCAAGTTTCGATTACAGTTTCCACCTGTTCAACGGTGAGCGGGGTGTCGGTTGCTTTAACTGCTGGGCAGACTTACACCTTCCAGTTTCAGATCCCTTTCACTATCGGAACAACTACCGGGCTTCATATAGGAGTAGTTAGCCCTGCTGCTAACCAGTTTTTTGCGCATTACTCGCTTCCAGGGGCGGTGGCAAACGCTGGTATTGGGCCGGCTGCAAATGCTGTTACTCCGTTCCCGGCTGAAGTCCGGGCTGTTAACACCAAGGTCAGCAGCACCTCGATTACTCTTACGGGAACGACGCTGTTCGCCGAGGCATGGGGCACCATTAACCCCAGTAGCGGTGGTTCGATCAAGTTTGTCATTGGACCCGGGACGAGTAACGTGGCCACCAACGGGGTTGTGGTCTTGCAGGGTGCAAACGTGCTGGTTTGGCGAGTAGCCTAAAGGTTTGTGAAGGAAACGCTCGATTTAACCAGTCAAGACATCGAAAAGGTGTCGATCCAGACCAAGTATTGTGTCGAGAAGCATGTTCACGACCTTAATGTCAGGCGTTCGGTTGCCCGGGGTTACGGCCCAATCCCGGTAGCTGCTCCGGACTTCAAACAGCCGGACCCGATCGCTATTATCTGTTCAGGCCCGAGTCTGAGAGATAGCTGGGAAGAAATTAAAGCGTTCCCGGTCACTCTGACCTGTTCAGGTGCCCATGATTTCATGATTGAGAAGGGAATCGTCCCCAAGTACCACATGGAGACAGATCCCAGACCGCACAAAGCAGTATTCACGCAGAATGCTCGCAAGGACATCATGTACCTGATCGCCAGCAACTGTCATCCGTCCGTGTTCGATAACCTTGAAGGTTGCGAGGTCAGAATCTGGCACGTAACCGGCAACCCACTCCATCATGTACCGCGAGGCCATTGGATGATTACCGGAGGTTGCAACGTCGGCCTGCGGGCAATGGTTGTGTCGCGGCTTATGGGATTTCACGACATCCACATATTCGGCATGGATTGTTCTGCTGACAAGGAGCAACTGTTCCACGCCAATTTTCATCCTAATGAACCAAAGAAAAAAGGTCACAGAATCGTCAAGGTCGGGGGACGAGAGTTTTTTACCTCCGATGTGTTTATTGAATGCGCTCGACAGTTTTTTAAGGAGACCATGCTCCTCTCTGACGTACAAGTTACCCTTCACGGGGACGGATTACTTCAGGCTCTGGCAGTACAAAAGATGTCTGACCCGAAACAGATCGAAAAACGCAAAGAGTTCATGGAAAAACGAGGCGGGGTAGTGATTGCTCTTAGCCTTCCGAACACGATCAGCCAGCGGTACGTGGACCTGAACCGGCAGTTGCACCATGACAATTACAACTACGGCGGGCATGGCGACCGGTATGCGTCGATCGTGAAAAAACTTTGCGAGAAACAGAAACTAAAATCGGTGCTGGATTATGGCTGCGGGAAGGGTGCGCTGGCCGAGGCGCTTGATTTCCCAATCTGGGAATATGACCCGTGCATTGAAGGGAAAGAAGCCCCGCCGCGCCCGGCTGATCTGGTGGTATGCACTGATGTTCTCGAGCACATCGAGCCTGACCATCTGGCAGGGGTCCTCGAGGATTTGAAACGGGTAGTCAAGCTGACCGGCTTTTTCACCATTCACACCGGCCCCAGCAGTAAAACCTTGGCAGACGGCCGGAACACCCATTTAATCCAGGAAAAGATGGAGTGGTGGCGTGAGACGTTATCCAGATATTTCGACATCACTTATTGTTCTGAGGTTAAGAACACTCCGATGGTTTATGCGGTTGTCGTTCCGAAACGATCCGTTGCGTTAGCGGCATGAAACCGAAAACCATGCAGGTGTATATTGGCTGGGACAGCCGGGAGGACTTGCCGTTTCAGGTTGCTCGGGAATCAATCGTCAAGCGCACGCCAGAGCCAATCCGGATCATGCCGTTGCGGCTTAATCATCTCCCGATGTTGACCAGACCCATTGAGATAAGGGACGGGAAACTCTGGTGCACGATCAGTCAGGCGCATATGTCCACCGAGTTTGCCATCAGCAGGTTCTGTGTCCCGTTTCTGCAGGAGGAAGGTTGGGCGCTCTTTCTGGACTGCGACATTATCTGCTGGTCTGACATCAGGGAACTGTTTCATTTGGCTAATGATAAGTACGCGGTCATGGTGGTCAAGCATCAGCAGGAATCAGGGCCAGCGACCAAAATGGACGGTCAATCCCAGCTTTATTACAACCGGAAAAACTGGTCCTCGGTGGTCTTATGGAACTGCGATCATCCGGCCAACAAAGGGTTGACCGAGCGCCGCCTGAATAACTGGACCGGCAGAAGGTTGCACGCATTCAAATGGCTGGAGGACGCTGAGATTGGCGAGCTACCCCAAATCTGGAACTGGCTTATCAACGTAACCCCCGGTGTGCCTAAACAGGTCGGTATCTGGCATTATACCCTCGGTGGTCCGTGGTTGCCGGAATGGAAAACCCAGCCGTATGACGAGTACTGGGAACAGGAAGCTGGTGTCCGTGCGTAGGCGTTACCATGCTGCGATGGGCGGGGGGACTCTGTTCACCCCAAACAGTATCACTGGAATACAAGGCTGGTGGCGGGCTGACGCTATTACCGGGCTGGTAGACGGCAACCTGATAGACAGCACCCTGTCGCGTTACTGGCCGGATTCGAGTCTGAACGCCCGTGATTTACAAGAACCAAGTGCCCCGCCCACCTACAAGACCAATATCATAAACAGTCTCCCGGCGGTGCGTTTTATTCGTGCGAGCACTAACCGGATGGTAATTAAGACAGGTCAACCTGCTCTTGCCGGGGACACCAAGCCCATCACTTTCGTGGTCGTATTTTCGCTTAACAGCAATCCTGCAGCGGTCATGAACATCTTCGGGACCACTGTTAATGCGACATCGGGTGTCACCCTCAACTTCAGCACTGCTCTTGTTCCCAGATTACAGGTTAACAACACTGCCATTACTCCTGGTGGCGCCACTGCTGTTGTAGGGACATGGGAGATATTTGTGGCGACTTACAGTGCCACCGGTGACTACGCTTATTACACCAACGGCACCGCTGGTAACAGCGGGAATAACAATATCGCGCCTACCAGCGGGTCAGATCGGCGTTTTGGCGGGACCGGTGCCGGGGGCACAACCCAGAACCTTGATGCTGACGTGGCTGAGATGATCCAGTATGATAACGTCATCTCCGCTGGTGACAGATCGAGTTTGACCCATTACCTCGGAACCAAGTACAACATTACCGTGGTATAAACCCAAAAACAGAAAGAAACGCTCGTAAATGACGATAGAAGAATTCCAGAGAAGTGAGATGTCAGGGCAACTGGCAGAACTCTTGAAAAACCCGGTGCTGGCGATAGCAATGATGGTGGCTGACGGCGCGGCACCGGTAAATGGCGGGGCCAGAGTAGCTGACCTTCCGCATGTGGCACATATCCAGCACGGGATAGACCGTGGGTACTCGATGTATCCAAGGATATTGAAGCTGATGGCAACGGCGCCAACTGGCGGTGGACAGGTTGAACCTACCTATCAGGTGCCCGAGGAGGAAAAGGAGTAAAATATGGCTGAACCAACTGAAACCCAGACGTCAGAACCGTCCATATCAATTAATGACCCGGCTTTTGGGAATATCCAGGAAGCCTTTGACAAAGCGTTCCCGGCAACGGCCGAGCAAGAGCCAGAGACCCCTCCAGAGCCTGTCAAACCTCCGGAGGCTCCTCCACCACCACCCGAGCCCACAAAGCCCGTTCCAGAGGCCACCAAGGCACCGGAAAGTGATCTTCCTGACTTTCTCATAGGAAAGGTGGAGGAGAAAAAGCCTGAACCACCCAAGGAACCTGAAGTTGACCTTGAATCGGTGGGCTTGAAGGAACTTCGGGCACATTACAAATCCTTGAAGCAAGCTGCCCGAACCGAGCGCGAAACACTCCAAAAACAGTTGGAAGAAGCCAAGAAAACTCCTGTCCAGCAGACGCCACCAGAAATTGAAGCCACCATCCGTGACTTGGAAGCCAAGAACAAGGAGTTGTCAGAGGCTTTAGAACAGGGATATGTGGAAAATCATCCTGCCATCAGGCAAAAATACGTCGAAGGCAAGAAAACACTGGTGGAAAAGGCGCACCGGCTCCTGAACGCAGCCAAAATTGACCCTAAACTCTGGGATCGCGCCATGTCGATGCCCCTTGAGAACCGGATTGAGGCCATGGAGGAGATATATCTGGGTGCCCCGACCTTCGTTCAGAAGTCTTTAATCGATATTTCCGATCAAATTGAGGGGTTAGATGTGGAGCACGAGGCTATTTTAGCCGATCGCAAGGGTGCAACCGAGAAATTGCGCCAGCAAGACATGATCCGGCAGCGTGAAGCCATCCAGCAGCATGAAAAGAACACCCTTCAGATCCTTGACCTCGCCAAATCCGACCTTTTGGACCGGGTAGGGCTTGAAGTCCTGAAAAAAAGCGATAACCCGGGGCACGCCAAGTGGAATGAAGGAGTTGACCGCCGTCTGGCCGATGCAAAGAAGCTGATGCTGGAAATAACTGATGAACCGACCATGGCAAGAGCCTCTATCTTAGCCGCCAGCGCCCTCGATTACCGCCACCTCTATCATTTGTTCAGGGACAGGGCCATTGAAGCCGAAAATAAGCTGAAATCCTATGATTCAGCCGAGCCAACCACCGATACCAAGGGCGAAAAGGCCCCGGACACCAATGATAACCTTACCTTTGCTGAAGCCGTGGCACGGGATTTTCCAGGGAGATAATATGCCTGATATTAACTACCAGAAACGGTACGAACAGCTAACAGCAGCCTGTGTAGGTCTCCACACTCAGGAAAAGATCATTGAAGATCCAAATGCCACCCCGGAGAACAAAAGATTGGCTGAAATGAACAAACTTGGGTTCATCAGCCAGATTAACTTCCTCTTAAGCAAGTGGGGATTGATATGACAGTCCAAATCCAATTAAGAGACCGTGTGGTTTCCGCTGAAGTGGTTAAAGCCAATGCCAAAACAGCTTGGGTGCGATTACCGGACGGAAATATAATTAAACGCCATAAGGCCAAGCATTTCATTTCTTGAAATAATCATTGACTTGCGGTATTGAACCTGCTTTATCTACTACCTGTGCGTAGTACGACATCCACCGTACACCAGTACTAGCAGGCACTGGAACCTGCCGCGAGGCTGCCGCATAGCAGCAAGAGGTCGGTAATCTGTCCGCCTCCAGGAAAAGGCAAACGCCCCGTGTACTCCACGTGGAACATCGGTTGCCCAAACCCTTTTAGGAGGAATACAGATGGCTTTAACCACTGCAGACTGTGTGGCGATCAACACTGCGATCGTCCGCGAATCAGGCCGAATCGGTCCTGAAATTTACAATAGAATCGTTCTGAGCGAGCCCTGGGTGGGCATGACACCCTCAGACGTGTGGCCCGATGAAATGGGCCTTACCCAGACCAACCTCACCTTCGAGCGGATGTTGCCGGCGAATGATGATGAAACCTGGACGGATGTTGCCGTTTCTGATGGCACCTTGAACCTCTGTCTCCCGCCAACGGAGAAGATAACATGGGGCCAGACGCTCCGCACTTGGAACCTGCAAACGATCGCCAAGGAAACAGAGGACTTCTGTATCGAGGATCTTCGCAGCGCCTTCCAACTGACTAAAATGCTCAGTCAATTCACCAGCGGCCTTGCCGGGGTTACCCAGAAAGTCTGGGCCAACCGTAACCGGAACGAGTATATCCGACTGGCAGCCCACAAGGTCACTGAAAGATCAGTTCTTGATCTGGACGCGACTTCGTTCAATGCCGCCAGCCCGCCCACATCCCGTCTAACCAACGGCACCCTCGAGCAGATTTACAATCGCTTGATCGGTGAAGGTGCAGCCGGGTCAGCAATCGGCATGTCAGGAGTGGCTACCCCGGTATTCAGCTTGATTACCGATAATACCACTCACCGTGATCTGATGCGTCAGGACACTGCACTGCGCGCTGACTTCAACTTTGCCTACATGGGCATGGGCGGCAAAAGCCCCCTGATCCAGCCACTGGGCACTGGTGGGTCGTACGATGGCTTTATGCACGTCGTAGATTACAACCAGCCGCGGTACGATATTCAGGGTGGCGTTTACATTCGCGTGCCCCGCTATCTACCGGCGGCAGCAACCACCAAAGGTGTGAAGCGGGATCTTAACCCTGCTTATGACACCGCCCCGTATGCCGACCACATCATTCATGTGCCATCGGTTTATACCCGTCGAATCCCGAAACCCATCAGCAGTCCTGGTGGCAGGTTCAAGTTCGATCCGGTCAATTACATGGGCGAGTTCAACTGGAAAAACATTCTGGACCGGGTGTGTAACCCGGACGGGACCATCGGGTTTTTCAGGGCCATCTTCAAAAGTGGCTCCGAACCGGTGCATCCTGAGTACGGATACGTTGTCCGTGCCATGAACTGCCCGCCACTACGCAACGTCAAGCCTTCATGTTATTCATGATGAGTCAGATATAGTTTGTTCAGAAGCTGCTACAGCTAATACTTAACCTGCTCCTGACTTCGGTCGGGGGCAGTCAAGTGTTAAATAATAAATGGAGCCAAAAGACCGAAGCGAGACCATTGAGTTCATCAACAAGTTTGAGAAGTTCCCTACCCGCGAGGACATCAAATCGGCGCAGGAACTATTGCAGAGCCAGCTGGACCGGCGCTTTCAGGATGTGGAGAAGGTGGCCAACATCGAGCTTGAGCAGCGTGACAAAGCGGTGGAAGTGCTGGCTAAGACGCTGGAACAACAGGTGCTCGGTGGAGACGAGAACCTGCGGCAGCATATCGCACAGCAGATTAAACAAATCGAACTGGCTTTGGAGGCTGCCTACAAACTCATGGAGGCCCGCTTAGGCACATTGGACCAGCAAATTAAAAGTGTTCACCGCGAGATTGACATTGAAACCGCTGCTACAAAAACGGCGATACAAAAGGCTGAAATGGCAACGGAAAAACGCTTTGAGTCAGTCAACGAATTTAGAGCGCAAATGGCTGATCAATCTGCTCTATTCATTTCACGAAGGGAAGTCGAAGCGACGATTGGCGGAATCTCGGAAAAGGTTTCCGCTATTACCGACCGCATCAACCGCAGCGAAGGTAAGGGTTCAGGGATGAGCCAGATTATTGCATGGATATTTGGTTCGGTAGGTCTTGTGGTCGGGTTAATCGCTATTTTCACATGGCTCTCACAAATCGAACCACGGGTTGACCGCAATTCCGAGTTCAGACAGAAAGCAGAACCTATAATCCAAAGAAGCAACCCCTAGATGACCGCGCGAGCCAAAGCTGAACCCCAAGGTTTTACCATCAACGCCAATACCGTTGTCGGTCTGTTCAGCACCCTGATCGGTGGCGTCGTGCTTTACATGGTCACAACCGGCATGGGTCAGGTGAAAACTACCGCTACCGATGTCAAGGAAGTCAAAACTGTTATCCCGTTCGTGCAGGAGTCGATCAAGGATCTGAAAAGTGACGTGAAACAGATTCAGACCGAGCAAATTAAGGTACGCGAGGATTTGATGAGACAGCAGGTACACCCGTGAACCGATTTAACCTCATGCTTTTCATCCTTTTCACAGCTTGCGCCACGAAACCTGATGATTCAAAACTGAAAGGGCATTTAACCCAAGCCGGCGAGTCCACCGGCCAGACCGGCACCCACATCGGCCATGTCAGGAACAGGCTCGAAACCATTGATTACAAGAGCCAGCGGGCAAAAGAACTCTTGGATAAAGGGTTCGCCAAGTGAGGAAGATATGCGTCATCGCCCTCTCATGCTTTCTGATCTGTTATGTCACTGAAGCCAAATCCAGAAAACCAACCCCGACTCCGGCACCACAGCCTGCGCCAAGGGGCGATCTTGTCTGCCGGACTAAGCAGCAAGACCTTGAACTGCGGGATTGGATCCTCGGGATACAAAATCAGGCCACCGCGGCGATCAAGGAAGCCGACGCCGCCAGAGCGGCCAACGAGCAAACCAAGGTTCTCCTGGGTCAAGCCAGACAAGACGCCGATAAATATGCCCGTCAGTGCCAAGCTGCCTTTGAATGCTCGAAAGCGCCCTTGTCATGCTGGTTCCACAGGTTCGTCCGGCACCTTCTATGGGTTGGGGCAGCCGTCATCCTCCTCCTGGTGGCTTTATCTGTCGCTTCCATTTTTGTTCCTGCTCTTGCTCCGATTCTTGGCTTCCTCAAAGGTCTCTGGACCCGCCTCTGGCACATCTTCAGAAAGCCGCCCCCGCAACCGTAATGTTCTTTAAGAAAAAAACATCTTCAACCGTCGCGACTTCGGGGGCACCCGAGCAGCCGCCTCCGGCGATGAACACCGACCGGACACCGTGGCAACGGATAACCCTGTCAATGTTGGGTATTGCCATCGTCATGTTCGAGTGGCGCTGGGCTACCAACCACCTTTATTCCCTGCCTGTAACCTCGGTTGCCGCTTTTACCACTATCACGGTCAACAGCCTCTACGTGGTAGGCGCTCTGGTCGTGTTCTTCGTCACCGGCCGGCTGGTTTACGAATGGAAATCTTCCACCGTTAATCAACTGGTCAGCCAGGTCACCGATACTTATGCCAACACGATCCCCGTCCCGCCGCCCAAAAAGTTCGACGATCTCGCCAAGATTCCATGAGTTTATCCCATTCGTACTCGAGCATGAAGGCGGTAAACTTGAAAACGATCCTGATGACCCTGGTGGTACAACTAAGTGGGGTATTGACGCTCGCAGTCATCCTGACGTGGATATTCCTAACCTTACCCAAGCAGGGGCCACCCAAATCTATTACGATTCCTACTGGCGACCCAATCATTGTGAATCTCTCATGCCAAAGTTGGGAGAAGCCCATATGGACGCTTGTGTCAACACCGGGCAGGGTCGGGCGAACCGATTTCTGGCTGCCGCGCATGGAGATGTGTCGAAGTATCTTAACGAGCGGGATGCTTTTTACCATCGACTTGCGGCTGCCAGACCTCGGAGCGCCAAGTACCTCAAGGGGTGGCTCAACCGAACAGCAGATTTACGCAGATTTCTCCATGTAACATGAACGAAAGGAACATATGAGTCTAGTTGGCATATTAGTGGCGCTTATCGTTATCGGTGTACTGGTTTGGGCAATTACCAAGGTACTTGGTGTTATTGCCATTCCGGAACCCTTCAAGACAATTATTTGGGTAATCGTGGTTGTGGTAGCCGTCTTTATCTTTTTAGAGATGAGCGGCTTATACAGCTTCACGGGATCGGCAATAAGGATCAGATAAAATGCCCGGAGGAGGATTTTCAGGCCTAGCAGGTTACAACCGGTTCTTCCGGAACCCGCAAACGTCTCAGTACGGTTACTGGGACACCTACGGGGCCGGTGTATTGCCGGGTGGCAACCTGCAGGTCAGCCCGAGCCAGAGCGGTCAGGCAAGGTCCATGCCCGGGGTTGATATTCCTGTTGTCGGTTACCCCGGCACCGGCTGGAACCCTAACCAGCGGCTTGAACCTCAATACCAGAACTCGCTTCCAGGTGTCGGGTTGCCCAACAGAGGCGACATTGGCGGGAACGGATTGTTTGACCCGCTGGGCACCGGTTATTCCAACGTGCCGCCAAATGAAAATATCATGCCCGGTGGCACCCGTTTTTATCCAAGCGATCCTGGAAGCCCTCTGGGCTACCCAGACCTGTCCAATGCTCCTGTAGTAACCCCGACAAATACTCCTGATTTATCAAACCTCCCGCCAGTAACGGTTGATCCTCCGGACCCGCGGCGCCGCCCTGGAAATCTTTACGGAACCACCCCAACCGGTCCGGACTGGTTCCAGCCGATGCCGGGAGAAAGCTGGATTGGCGGTGGGTTTGCTTTTACTGATCCCAACACCAAGCAGCCAGTCTATAACCCACTCGGTTACGGCAGATTCGGTCGTGGCCCCGGGATGAACATTCCACAGAGCAACCGTGACGTTGGTTATTCTCCCGGTGGTGGCGGGATGGGCGCTTTTGGCGGGTTCGCTAACGCGCTGGCTTCAGGGTCAGGCTTCGGCGGCGGTCTTGCCAGCTTGGGCGGCGGCGGCTGGCAAACAGTTTCTGGGATGCCCGAATTTAGCGGGTTCGCCGGCGCAGTAGGACGCGCCATGGCAGGCCCATTGCAACCATGACCGAAACAATCACAACGACAATCGAGGTGCTGGACCCAATCGGGACCACGGTGGAAGTCACCGGCAGCCAGCCTTTGGAAGCCGGATTAACCCCTTGTACCGTGGGGCAACAGTACGTGGACGTGGTGTTCTCTGATACGCACACGGACTATAACATTGACGAGATGCACATTGAAAACATCACTGACAACCCGCCGATGTCGCTGGTTGCCGGTCTGGTCGTTTATCGGGACTCGGAAGGATTCAGAGCCATGTTAAACGCTTCCCCTGACAGCGCCTTTTATTCGCTCCGCTGGAGGATCACAATTTGAGTAAACCAACCACAGCCATATTCCCAATCGAGAACGGTAAGCTTATTACCCCTCTGGATTGTAATAACCTCCAGCTTATTAACCTGGATGAATCGAACCTGTCCGGTGGGGGCGGGGGCGGTGGTGGAAATGATACCGGTACAACCAATGCTATTCTCAAAGGCGACGGCGCCCACGGATTTGCTGATGCTGTGATAGATATTGATTATGCCAGTCCAGCTTCTGTAGCGTTAAAGGAAGATTCGACTTCTCATGACGCAGACATCCTTTTGGTGCAGGGCGACATTACCACCCTCACGGCATCGGTCGCGACAAAGGCCAGCTCGGCTTCTGTAACGGCCGGGTTAGCGTTAAAGACCGATCAGGCTGACTTTGATGCTTACGTCGCCTCAAACGACGCTGCGGTGGCTCTCAAAGCCAACAGCACCGATGTTACTACTGCGCTCTCGGGCAAGGCCGATAGCGGGGCGGTTGCTTCTGCTCTTGCAGGCAAAGAGCCGTTACTCCCCACGACAGCCAATGATTCTTACATTTTAGCCCGGCACAATGCCGGGGCGGGCAGCGCATGGTTCTTTGTTGATCCGCTTACCCTAGGCACGACCAGCCAGACTTTTGCTGATGGCGTCGAAAACTCCAGCACCACGTTTACCTCGGCTACCGCCAACTTTGTCGCCAACGATGTCGGTAAAGCGATTACCGGTTCCGGTATTCCTGCTGCAACGACGATCGCTTCCAGAACCAATTCGACCACAATCCTTTTAAGTGCTGCTGCGACTGCTACCGCTACTGGAGTTTCCTTTACCATTGTTAACCGGGTGGAAATAGGCGGAAGCGGGACTGTCACCACCGTTGGCGTTACGAACAATGTTACCAATCTTCTTACAACTTCAGTAGGTAACGCCACGACTTCACCGAACATCGTAATCGACGGGGCGATTGTCGGCGCCAACACCTTTTACGGAAACGCGACTGGGTTTGCAGGCACAGCCAGTTTTAATTCTGCTGCTGTGACTCGAACATCCCTTGGAGGGACAACGGTCGGTCAGGCCCTTTTCCAACTCACTAATCCAGGGGTTATCAGTTGGGCGAGACTCAACGCGGATAACAGCGTCACGGCGCTCAGTGCCGCTAATACCGTGGCCGCTCTCGGGGCTGAAAACGCGCTCACCTTTACTGCGCCGCTGCTCCGGGTCACAAACACCATCACGATCCCGCAGGCGACCTCATCAACTAACGGCTATTTGAGTTCTGCTGACTTCGCCATCTTCACGGCCAAAGCCCCCGGAACCCGCACCATTTCTACTACTGCGCCGTTAACGGGGGGCGGCGATCTGTCGGCTAATCGGACATTTGCCATACCGGCTTCTACCGATTCGGTTGACGGTTATCTTACCGCAGCCGATCACACCAGTTTTACTGCTAAACCACCGAACAGCCGCACCATTTCAACCACGGCACCGCTGACTGGTGGCGGGGATCTCAGTGCCAATCGCACCCTGGCCATTCCAAAAGCAGACGCGACTCATGACGGTTACTTGGCGTCGGCTGATTATCTGACCTTTGCCGGGGTTGGCGGGGTGGCGGTTAACGTCCCTGTATCCGGCGCGTTGGTGCTCGGAGACGTGAACCCTCCCATAACGCGGATGGTGTTACTGGCACAGTTAACGGGCACGGTTACAATCACGTTGCCATCTGCCGGTAGCGGGTTTTATGCCCCCGGCCAATGGATTGAGTTTGTCGATCTTGTCACGGGCGGTGGTCACGCTGGCTTTGATATTAACGTGATTCGCAAGGGAACCGATCTGATCGATAATGCGGTTCAGATCACCCTGCCGCGAGGAACAAGTTATGTGAGGTTCAACAGCTTCGGGCCTTCAGTGAACGGTCGCTGGACTACTACCAAATACTTTGTTGATTCGTTCCGTGACCCTGTAGCCCCGACCAAAAATGTCACAGTTGATGTTTCTGGTCAAACTGCTTCGGCTGGGTACAAGATAATTCCACGGATCAACGGGGATGGATACACCGTTGGAGCGCTAACGCCGACAACCGGACAGTTTGTTACTGGTCTGAGCGGAGATGCTACTTCGGGCGGCAGCTTAATCACTGCGGCCATCCAAAGCACCGACATCATACCGAATGAGTTCGTGGTAGGAAATGTAGATGATGCTACGATTCCAAACACCGGAGCAATAGACACAGTGAAGCTCAATGCTTCCCTGACAGGATTGAGGCTCTATTCATTCCCAAGTCCAGATAACTATTCTACTGGCGAAACGGTGAGGTTCTATGCTTCAACCGGTGATGTCTCAACTACGAACTTTGTACGAGTCAGTTGTTCTGGCGCTACCTTTAACGGAAATACCGCCCTCGATATTACTGAACCGTTCTTTAACAGAGTGTTCGTGGCTGATCCAATCGGTCACAACTGGACGGTATCAACATTTGGTGGCGGGGGTGGTGGTCTGGTTCTCGACACATTTCACACTGTCACGCCGGTTAGTGGCGTAGCGACGATAGCCTGCTTAAACAACGTCGTTGAGCAACATCATTTTGTGACTATGAGTGGGGCGATTACGCTCGCATTTACCGGAGCGAATCCTGGAATGACTGGACTGATTAAGTTCCTGGATACGACTGGAAACCATGTGGTGACGGTGCCCAACTCTGTTGGTTTCACACCCACCGCGGAAGGGACTGGCGTTTTCACGACATCCACCGGAACAAACGTGATTGACCTTTGGCGCTGGCTCTTTGACGGAACCAACTTCTACTTCACCGCCTTGGGCAAGAACATGGTGGCAGCGGCACCTCCAGCTTTCGTCACTACCGCAGATGATTTCACCACTGCGTTGAATACAAGTGGATTCTCCACTCAGGGCGATAGCAATAACTTCAAATATGGACTGGCGACCAAGCTCACGGCCAACGGAGGAGTTGGTGCTGGAAACTCCTACACGATCGGAAAAGTCAGGCTGAGACTCTACAAGACAGGCAGTCCGGCCTACAGCCTTTACGTCAAGATTCTTGCGGACAACGGTGCTGGGGCACCTTCCAGCACTCAGGTCGGAACCGAGTCCGTGGGTGTAGCAACATCGACTCTAGCATCGAGCGAAGGTGACATTGATTTCTCGCCCCTAGCGACCTTAGTTAGTGGAACGGTCTATTGGCTAGTTCTACATGGTGACAACACCGCAGTTGACGCTGCCAACTTTGTTAACTGGCCGTTTCATACGACCGCCTCTAGCCAAGCCTATCGCAGTGGTTCGGGAACGGTTTGGAGTTCCTATGCTACCACTCGGATTAACAAATTTATCACCTACAAGTAATGGCTACGCGTAACCTAGTTAACTGCGAGTTCGATGAGGTAAACAACGCCGTTAATGGGGTAGCGGGCGGCACTAACACTTGGACTGGGAATCCTGCTCCGGAAGGAACTATTATCCAGATGCCACCCGGATTTGGGACGTGGGCGAAAACACTCAATATTACAGTCGGCATTGAATTGCTGGGTTCGGGTAATGCGACCACGATTGTCCGCGGTGCGCCAAATATTATCGCCATCACAATTCCAACCAACAATCCCGGCCATCATGTTCGGATCGGATACTTCGTTTTCAATGGCGGAACAATTACGACTGGCACCGCGATAACTGTGGTCGGAGGTGATCCATCGCAGACCAACTCGCGATGTCGTATCGATCATATTAACTTCTCCAGCCTCGCAGGCGGATTCATTGGCAATATCGGGGGATCAGCCTGCGGCATCACTGACCATTGCTATTTTGGACAATTCGTAGGGGAGTTTTGGTACGTGGCGCAGGAATTGTGGGGTGGCAAAACCCACGGTGACGGAGCGTGGAATGAAGCCTACAACATGAATCCTCCGAGCGACAAGGCATGGTATTGGGAAGACAACGTAATTGACTCGACTGCCCATTGGTCGGACGGCAAGAGCGGCAGCAGGCAGGTTCACCGACACGAAACCCTTCTGCGCCCTCAGATCGGAACCCATGGTGGTTTGGATTCTAGTGCGCGGGATCGAGGCACCCAGCTGGTTCATATTTACAACAATATTTTCGTTCGCGGTGCAACTGGGGGGAATCCGCAGGCTATCCACTACCGCGGTGGCAGCGGCATGATCTTTAATAACTACATGGATCAGACTCTTACCGGAGGCGATTACGGTTTTTGGTTAGACCTAGATGCTGGTCGTCTGGGGATTTCCGACCCAAACTTCGGGGGTTGCGCAGACGGTGTGAATCCTTGGGACAAAAACTCTAAAGGAAGCATAATTGTGCCGGGGGGCATTCTGACAGCCATTGCGAGTCCGAGCCCTGACCCTCGAATCAATTCCGATTCTGGCGACATATATTTCCAAGGTTCGTGGGGTGGAGCTAACAGGACTGGCTACGCTGACGTGACGCTGCCGATCACCGTTCCGGCTGTTGATAGTCTTAGTTCATTCAGTTTGGTCAATATCATCCAGAAGAACACGCTGCAAAGCTCGATTGGTCCTAACACCAAGTATTCTGCACTGATCCAGGGCAATGATGCTTCGAGCGGTGGTAACACTGTTATCCATTTAACCCAACCGACCCAATACCAGCAGGGCTCAACCGGACAGACAGATTTCAGATTAAATGGATCGGACCAATGGGTTATCACTCATGTCGATCAGAACTTGGATGGCATCGGTCGCGGAAACGGAACCATCCTGATTCAGAATCAAATCCCGAGTTTAGCCAGCGGTGCTCTATCGGGTCAAGCTGGCTGGTCAAACCAAACGACTTGGGGCGTATTCCAATGGCACAACTTTCTTCGCACCAGCACCGGCACTACACTCGCGGGCGCTCCGGCCGCTCCTGCTTGGCCGAAAGCCGGGACAGGCGCACAGCAGGGTTCTTACAGTAGCCTTGCTCAGATACGTGTCGGGCGCGATGCTTTTAATTCCACACCAGCGGCAGCCACAACCACGGAAGGAATCGCCGCCTTTGCAATCGTGGGAAACTATAACTGGAACGCGGGCGATACGACCAGTGATGCAACATGGGTGGGAGCAGACAGCGAGGTTAATGATCTTGGTTACAACACCCAATATTGGACTGATTACCCGCGTTTCCGAACTACTGGTTCTGGTGGGTTCGATTACCCGCACCCCCTGATTACGGGAGGCGTGACCAGTCCAAGAATTACCAGCCCAAGTAGTGCAACTTTCACGACTGGAACTTCTGGCAGTTTCCAATTTAACTGGGCTAATTTTACCGCCGCTCCCACTTGGAGCGAGACTGGTGCGCTACCAGCGGGTGTCTCATTAAACGCTACTACTGGATTGCTCTCGGGTAGTCCTGGCGGGGGCACGGCGGACTATCCGATCACTGTCACGGCTACATACACTCCGCCTACTCCTGATGAAACGGCTACCCAAAATTTCATTCTCCACGTAATTTCGCCCAACCAAGTGCCTAGTTGTACGCTGGATGCGCCTACAAACGGGCAGAGTTTTACGGGAACCACCATCAATCTAAGCGCGACTGCGAGTGACCCCGAAGGAGCACTGGTATCGGTTAGTTTCTACCGTGCTGGTAGTACTTTAATAGGAACAGTCAATGCTCCTGGACCTTACGATTTCGTCTGGACCGGTGTAGCCCCTGGAACATACGCGATTACTGCCAAAGCTACTGATGCAGCTGGAGGGGTGTCATCAGCTTCCAGTACCGCAACTATTACAGTTGTCGCTCCGCCATCGCTGTCACCCCCAACCATCGTTGTATCCTCATGAGTAAACCGATGTCAGCAACAGTTTCATGGACTCAGGTGGCAAACGCCAAGGGTTACAAGGTGTTCTGGGGGACTACCAGCCGCAGCTACAGCAATGTTCAGGATGTCGGGAGCCAGCTTAATTTCAGGGTCAAAGGATTGCGCAGAGGGAACAAGTACTATTTTGCCGGTCAATCTTATAACGACAAGGTGGTCAGTCCATTTTCAACCGAGGTAATTTATACACCCTAATGATCCTCGATAAAAACAGAGTCTTTGACGGATGGGACAGTCAGGCAGCCGGGATGGACGCTGGGCGGCGGCCCAGCTTGATTGAAGCTAATCAGTGCGCCAAGGCTGATAACGTGGTGTTCAGGGGCGGGGTGCCCAAGAGCCGACCGGGTATCCCCAAACGTACCTTGGTGTTCGAGGAACAGATTTATTACGGGTCAGACGGCGACTCGATGGGACCGACCACGGTGACCGATGCCATTATTACACTGATCGACACCACCAAGCTGATTTCTAATACCGCGAAGTTCAGCCAGAAAGATGTGGGTTCATTCCTGTTAGGTGACCTGATTACACCCGGGACAACCATTGCCTCGGTGGAGAGCGCAACCCAGATTACAATGAGCATGGCTCAAGGTGGCGGTGCAGCGGGCGTTACTATCACGATCGTTGGCCGGACTAACCCAGTGACTTTCACTGCCGATCACACTGCGGGGTTAATCCTTTCTTCAACTGCTAATTTTACCGTTGCTGACGTAGGCAGAACCATTACCGGTGGAAGCCTCCCAGCGGGCACTTATATCATCGTGTTTTTGAACAAAGGCTCAGTCATCATTAACTCCAACCCGACAACCGAAGCTGGGGTTACATTGTCCATTCCGGCACGTGTGCCAAACCTCGGGACCAGCGATGCCTTTTACAATGAACCGTTCCAGTGCGCCTGTTATTATGCTCCGGCAAGAAACAACGAATGTATCATGGCCACCATTGGCGGGCGGCTGTTCCAGATTACCCCTGATAACGCCGGGGCGCGGGTACGCGAGATTCAACTGAGCCAGTATAACCCTGATCCAGTGACGTTCACTGGTGGTCATACCGCTGGCCTCATTATTGCCGATCAACCTGTGTTCACGGCCGAGGACATTGGGTTTCCTGTCAGTGGCGGCAACCTCGGGGCAAACGCTGCTATTGCTACCGTCATAACTGGGACACAAGCGGTCATGAACGCCAGTCCTGCTGCTGAATCCGGGATCACATTTACCTTGCACCGGCAACATTCCATCAGCCGCAGGAACCGGCGCACAATCAAAGAGAACTGGATGGTGCAAGCTGACCGTTGGCACATCACCCAGGACAACGAATCCAAGCCTATCATATTCGATGGAGTCTCGGCCCGGAGGGCAGGAGACGATGAAATCATCGTGGGCCAGATCATGGCTTACGGGATTGGCAGGATAATTGTGACCAAAGGGCGGAACATCTATTTCGGTGACCTGTTCGGGAGCCATGCCGGCGATCCTTCCGAGAGTGTCCTTAAATTTACTGAGACAAAGTTCTTGAACGAAGGCTTCCCGGCCGAGATCCCCTATTCGCAGGGTGAAATTACTGCGGCAGCTTTTTTTCCCTCGCAGGATACTGCAACAGCACAGGGCGAGCTGGTCATATTTACTGAGAGCGGGGCTGTGACCTTCGATTTGCACCTTCCACGGGACAAATGGAAGGACTCAACTTTCCAGCAAATTTCGCTGTTGAACAGCACGGCTAATGGTCAGCGAGCGGTGGTGATGGTTAACTCTGATCTCTGGATCAGGGATAACCCCGGGTGGCGTGCTTACCGGCAAGCCCGGGCACTGGCGCTTGGCTGGTATCAACTGCCGCAATCTACCGAGGTAACCCCGTGGATTGACGCTGACACTCCTGAACTGCTCAGGTACGGCAGTGGGATCAATTTCCAGAACCGATTGCTGGTTACCTGCAACCCGCGGCCGAACCAGGGGCGCTTGTATCATAACGGAATCTTATCTCTGGATTTTGACGTACTCTCAGCGTTTGGGCAGGCAACCAGACCGGCCTGGGACGGGCACTGGAGTGGCCTGAGAACGCTGCAACTGGTGGCAGGAAAGTTCAAGGGGCGGCAACGCGCTTTTGCACTGGCCTTGGACGAGGACGATAAGACGGCACTTTATGAGATTACCAAGGATGAAACCGACGATGCCAGCGGCCCGATCACCAGTGAAGTTGCGTTCAGATCCTTTAACTTCGATGCCCCGTTCAACGAGAAAAACCTTTACGGCGCCGATGTCTGGCTGGATGAAATCAGGGAATCGGTCAGCATGGAAATGAGTTTCAGGCCCGACTCGATGCAAACTTATCTTCCGTGGAAAACCTTTAAGCCGATTGTCCCGTCAGGGGTTTGCGGCGAGATTACCTGTGGCGGTGTCCCGACGATTCAGGAAGGGTTTTCTCCAAGGGTCAGGGTGCCAAAACCGGCAAACGCCTGTGACGACCAGACCAACCGCGAGATCAGGAGAGGATACGAGTTCCAGCCTAAACTGCGGTGGACAGGGCACACGGCCATCCGAAGGCTGCGGCTGCAGGCCCTGCAGGTTGAAGAAGATCCAACAGCGAATTGTAACCCATGAGTTTCCCAGTCAACATAACCTTAGCCAACCCGCCAGAGGGCTATTGCCCGACAACTATAACCCAGCTTTATGACGGGCTGCGCACCGATCTGACGGCAGAAGTCAGCACCTCTTATCTCCCCTATATTCTGGGGAGCTCAACGCCAGCGGTTGAAGATCAGGACAAGGCGTGGATCAGGCAGGACGCGGCTGGACGGCCACTGGGCACGTTCCTCTTTTATGCCGGGTCATGGCGCAGGCAGTACAACGGGAAGTTTAACGAGATCACGATGTTCAATGGCAATCCGGCCCTGTTCTTTGACGGGACCGGCCGGGGGTTGACGACCAGCGAATGGGACGGCTGGAGCATCTGCAACGGTCAGAATGGCACCCCGAACCTGACCGACAAATTTATCGTGGCAGCGCACATGGACGATAGCGCAGGTCAGACTGGTTATTCCAGCGGGTGGCGTACCATGGTCAGCGGCTCGATTCTGGCTACTGGCGGGTCTAAGGACACGACTTTAGGAATCAGCCAGATTCCCAGAGATCCGAGTGACGTTCTGGTGGTGGACACATTCACTGCTGATGGTAACGCCAGAGACCCAGCAGGGCTGCTCTTTGGCCATCACAGTGTTTCTACCGGTGACCCCGGCGATTCTGGGACCGAGATTTTGATTGATGCAGACGCTGGTGAAGGGAGTCCGGACGTTGTTCCGACGCTGCCGCCCTACTTCGCTTTGGCTTATGTTATATTCACGGGGTACACTTAATGGCTGATCCAATTCCATTCTCAGGGCAAGGCGGTATCCGGTACGGGGAAGCCAAGCCATTTCTGGCACGGGCGGTGGATAATGGTGTCTGTCCCGATGACGAACGGGTACTCGAGCGGACCAATGAAGCTACCAAGATGATCCTGGACGCGCTGATCCCGGTTGGCGGCATGGCCATTTATGATGTGCTGGCTGTTGGCACCACCCTGCTATTGCCAAAGGAACTTGAGAACGCCATTGAAGTCGAGATTCGCAGCGGCACCGCTAACAACCAGACCGATGTCAAACAGGGGTGGTACGATTTGATTAACAATTTCACTTACGTTGATCCTTCGATGCAGCACGACCTGCCACTGGTCGATCAGTTCCTGGTTCCTGACCCAGCAGATGCTGGCGTGCTGCGTCGTCAATATGATTTCCCTGGGTTGACCCAGGGGGCACTGGTGCGGGTTACCGGTGCCAAGCGGTATCTACCAATCGTCAGTGACACTGATTTTCTGCTGGTCCAGAACATACGCGCCTTGAAAGAGGCAATGTACTGTCTGGAACGGAGCGATGTTAACGACAAGGATAACTCTGATAAGTACTACACTTCAGCCATTAAAATGCTGGAAGCGGAGGTTAAAAAGCATCTGCTCGACCCGCGGAACAGTCTGAAGCGGCGGGCTAATTTCGAGAAGGATCTGGGTGTGTACGCGCCCGGGACATTTGGCTGGACCCGGGCACGGATTGCATTGGAGTTGCCGGGGCTCCTGATGAAAGGGAAAAGCGAGATCACCCGAATCCTCGAGCAAGCTGAGATGCGCTTGATCGGGCTCAAAGACGGGATGTGGAAGGGGTGCCTTGAACAGTTCAAGGCTACTGTTACTGGCGGGCACGTCCGGTTCCCGACCAGAGTTGAATCCGTGTTAGCGGCTAAACTCTGTGGCTGGCCCATTGATGTCCGGAGCATATTCTGGGGTTACCAGAAGAACGGACCGCACTGGTTGAATGATATGATTTGTAGCTGCAGTTCCATGCTGACCGATGAGGGTGAGGTTTATGATCCGGCGACCAGAACCAGCCGGCACCAGTACCTGCTCAGTGCCAGCACTACCACTGACGAAACTCTGTATGTGGTCACCAAGCTGCGCTGGGTAAGGAAAGAGCCGACTGACCGGATGACGATTCAATCCTTTGAGGCGCTGCGGTTGATGTGTCAGGGGATCATCGAAGAATCCAACGAGAACTGGCAGGCAGGCCCGCTGGCGTTAGCGGCCGCGCAGAAGGTGTTGGATGACGAGTTGAGAGGATTTATTGGGGGGCAGCAGCAGATCGTGCATATCGACACTGAGCCTTTGGGAGGAACAACCTGGTAATTTTATGGCTACGTTCTTAAACGCGATATTCGGGAGTAAACCTAAAGTAGCCAAGGCGCCAAAGGTAGATTTGCAGCCGACCTTGCAGGAGGCGGTACAGGCTAACATCAAGAATTTCCCTGAGATCAGTCATTTGGCTGATTTGTATTCGACCGAGGAACTGTCGCAACTGGACAAGATCATTCCCGGTTACAGCCAAAACCTAGCCAGTGGCAGTGCTGATACCGGGAAGATGTTCGAGCAGGCAGGGTCACTTTTGTCGGGCGAGATTCCACAGGATGTGCAGGACCAGATCCAGCGGAGTTCGGCTTACCGATCATTGCAGGGCGGGTTTGCTGGTAGCCCGATGGCGAGCGCACTGACAGCGAGAGACCTTGGCCGGACCAGTCTTGACCTGATTACTCAGGGATCACAACTGGCGGGTCAAGGCGCTAACACCATGCAGATTTGGGATTCACTGGCTCGCAGGGATATGCTGGACCCGGGGAGCATGTTTGCCAGCCCACAACTGGCGACCGGGCTTGCCATGCAGAATGCCGAGAACAAATTTAACGTGGCGCAGATGCGCAACAACGTGGCAGCCCAGAGAGATCCGGTGGCTGGCGGCATCAGCGACCTGGTTGAGACCTTAACGGCGGCATATTTGGGGTCTATGGGCGGCGGAATGGGCGGTGGCGGCGGTAACATCAACAACGCGCCGGCACAGGCTGGCACCACCTTTAATCAGGGAACCAGCTTTGGGCAGATGCAGCAGATGCAACCTTACGGGAACCTGTACCCGACCACCAATCCATACGGGAACGCAATGTACGGGGGTTAACGATGGGTAATCTTGTTGCACCAATAATGCCGGTTGAAAGCACGATCGGGCTGGAAGCCATCATGAGGGGTTTTCAGGGGTTGGCGGCCAACCGGAGGTATGCTCAAGGGGTGCAGTTGCAGTTGCAGCAGATGGCGCAACAGGAACAGTTGCGGCAGCAGGAGTTCGGGCTGGAGCAGCAACGGATTGATAATCAGTATCAGGTCCAACAGGAGCAGATCAAAAACTATCAGTCACTGGAGACTGAGCGGAGCCAGAAGCTGAAGGAAGCCAAGGACGCGCTGAACTCGGTGGGACCGATGGTGAAGGATCTGGCAAATATCCCAACAGACATCAGGGGCACTCCTGAACATGAGAACGCGCTGGCGTTGATTCAGGATAAGTACGCAACCACAGGGGTATTTGACACTGCGAGGGGGCAACATGTCTGGCGTGGGGCTAACCTTGATTTGCTCAGGAACCAGCGGCAACTGAATTATACCAACGGGGTTTTGAACAAGCAGTACACCCAGGCGTTTGCCAACAAGGGGCTTGACCCGGCCATAGGCGATTACCTGCAGACCGACAAGGACGGGAAGTTCCAAAAGAACGACATTTGGGGGACCAATTCAGACGGCAGCGTTTACGTGGCAGTCGGGCCGGGGACCAGTTCGACTGGGGCAATAATTCCCGGGGGCGGCGGAGTGATAAAGCAGGATGACCCGATATTGCAGAAGCCAGCAGCCGACCAAGCCAATATCAGGTTCAGGACATTCACGGCAGGAGCAGCCAAGCAGCTTTTACAGTTGAAACAGAAACGGGACAAGCTGACCAACATGTTGACTGGCAGCCCGACAGATATAACCCAGCCTGCGGCTGATACGGCTGCAGAAGCGGCGCCGCAGATGAATCAGGGTGGTCAAGGGCAGGTTGATTTGAAGGCGTTAGCCCAGCAGGCTTTGGATGATCCTAATGCGAGTCCGGAGCATAAACGAGCTGCACAAGTAATTTTAGCCAGTCCGTGAGTAATGCCATCTCCGTATGATGCGTTGTTGCAAGCTGCTCCTGAACCGGCTCAGGCATCTTCAGCCTCTCCCTACGACGCGCTTTTAGCTGCAGCGCCAGCGTCCTCTCGGTACGACCAGTTGTTGGCTGCGGTCAAACCGCCCAGTCCAACACCTGCTACTGATGCAGCGGCTGACCCGTTCCAAGGTACAGAACCGAACTTTGCCAGTCCAATCGAGGAGCGGGTAAGGGCTTTTGCCCAGAACGTAGGTATTCCTTACACCCCTGAGATGGTGAAGGAAGCTGGAAAATTCCTGATCCGGAACCCGATTCAGGATGTGAAAGATATAGTGGCTGGTGCCAAGGAGATACCGGGGAAACTGGCTAACTTTAAGGAGACACTGGCAGGGTCGCCAGCCGCTACGGTTGCCCGAGACCCGCTTTCCCCAGAGGCTTTTGGGGTTTACGGGACAGCCGCTGGGCTTCTTTTACCCGCCGCTGAACGTGTGATAAGATCTGAACCGAGTGGTGTTTCTCGAACGCCCGAAGTTTCCGGACCAGCCGTGGGAGGTCAACCTGTGCCGGAGACTGTCCCAGGGTCAGAAGTTCAAGGTAAGCCATTGTCGCAAGAACCTCCCGTGACTCCCGAGGCAGTAACACCTGAAGCAGCACAGGCGCAGGGTACAGCGGAAACAGTGGGGGTGCAACCAGAACCCACGGCAGCGGCTTCGGAGGCTACTGTGGGCACCACAGAGCCCGCAATGGCCACTCCTGAAGCTGCTCCAGAGGCTGGTACGCCTATTGAGCAGATGTCTCCAGAGCAAGCTCACCAAGCCAGAATCGCTGAAATAACCGCTTTGTCTGATGAATTTGGGATGACCCCAAAAGAAGGCGCAACAAGCCCAGAACGATCACAGGACAGTCATGCAGTGGAAATAGCTAAAGCGATTATGGCGGACAAGCCCGTTAACGCCAAAGCTGTGAAGCAGTATGGCATGACCGTGCCCGAGAATTACGTTCAAGAAGGAAACTTATTACAACCAAGGGGAGGTGAACCAAATGCCAGCAGTCAGCCAAGCGCAGAGAGCGTACCTGAACCAGCGGTTCGGGCATCAGTGGGTGAAGAAACACCACTTCGACAACAAGGGGAAACTGCCCCAGTACAAGGGGATGTCCGGAATGGCCCAGCGGAACCGGCGACGCAAGAAACGGTAGGCATCAGTAAAGCTGCCATTGCCGAACAGCGCGGGGCTCGAGACCTCCCTGACATCGAACGGCAAAAGCAGATTGATTTTGGAACCGCCAACGATCAGGCCAACCAGATTGTAGCCAACGATCCACTGGCTCCAACACGGTTGGTTGACGAATTAGCCGCTAAACCTCGTGCCCTTAACCCAGAGGAAACGCCCCTTCTCATTCGACGGGTGCAGGAAACCCAGGCCGAGTTTGACCGCGCAAATAAGGCGGTGACCGATGCGACCACCCCAGCGGAACGCACCGTGGCGCAAGACCGGCTTAACGCTGCAAGGGCTGAATACGACAAGGCAACTGAGATCACACAGAACGCCACCTCCAAGACAGGCGCTGGTCTTAATTCCCTCAAGATGCTGCTCAACGAGGATTACAGCCTTGCCAAGATGGAATCACGCAGGCGAGCAGCCAATGCCGGTCAGCCGTTAAAC
>Ga0157374_10000612_pt1 | contig 31607 bp, 30 predicted proteins | sample M25metaG_FD_115308 | JGI IMG/M metagenome (GOLD analysis project Ga0157374, IMG submission 115308) | Miscanthus rhizosphere microbial communities from Kellogg Biological Station, Michigan, USA - M2-5 metaG | ecosystem: Host-associated > Plants > Roots > Rhizosphere > Soil | place: USA: Michigan...
ACATCGAAGACAAGAGCGGACGTGGGCGGGTGATCATCGAGTACGCAAACATCGCAGACTTCGACGCTCTGCTTGAGCAGCTCGCCGGCGACTAGCCAAAATCCCCAGCGAGATGAAATTTGAGAGTATCAGGGCATAAGTTTTACTCATGTCGCAGAAGACGCCCTAAGAACCGGCGGGGCTTCAGCCCCCTAATTAAGAACAGAACAAGCAAAGATCTTCGATCCATAGGGACGCAAACTTTTCCAACGTCGCCGGACTTCGAGTTACTCGCAAACCCAATCATCCGTTTTTACATACAAAACACGGGGGAAGGGATGGGGCCCTGCAAATCCTAGGCACCCTCGAGCTGAAGCATCAGCTCCTCCCATTCTGTGGTAAGCTGCGCAAGCTGCTCCCGAAGCCCGGAAGCCAATTCGGTTAGCCTCTGGGTCTCCGCCGCCGAGACGAATATAGCCAGCTGTTCCTCCGTGTGCACGATCGAAGCCTCTACCCGGGGAACCTCCTCCTCCAGGAATGCACAACGGTCTTCCATCTGTTTCTGCTTGATCGGATTCAGCCGCCGGCTCCTGCCATTTGAGGCGATCCCATCTACCCCACCCTCGATCACGATGGTTGTGCTCGTGGTGACAGGTGCAACGACTTCTGTGGATGATGCGGGTTTCGATTTTGAGATCTGGGAAGAGATCGTTAGCGAAGAAGCCTCACCTGATGCCGCCCGTGCAGCCAGCTCTTCCTTCTTCCTGAGGTAGTCCTCATAGTTGCCTGGATAGGTTGTAATGACCCCGTTCTCTACCTCGATGACGCGCGTCGCCAGCCGGTCGATGAAGTACCGATCGTGCGACACGAACACCACTGTTCCTGAAAACGCCGCGATCGCCTCCAGCAGCACGTCCTTGGCACGCATATCCAGGTGGTTGGTAGGCTCATCCAGCAGCAGGAAATTCGATGGCGACACCAGAATCCGCGCCAGAGCAAACCGGTTCCGCTCGCCACCTGACAGCACACCGAGCCGCTTGAACACATCATCTCCCGAGAAGAGGAAGCACCCCAGCAGCGACCTTAACTCTGACTCGGGAACCTTCAGCGCCGCCTTGCTGATGTCGTCCAGCATCCGCGCCTCCGGATCCAGCACCTTGTACTGATCCTGCGCAAAATACTCGCTCACCACGTTATGCCCCAGCTTGATCGTGCCATCAGTCGGCCGCTCAACTCCGGTCAGCAACTTGATCAGCGTCGACTTTCCCGCGCCGTTCACGCCCACCAAAGCGACCCGATCCCCGCGCTCGATGCCAAACTGCGCATTGCTGAACACCCGCTTTTCGCCGTAGCTTTTGCTGAGCCCCTCCGCTTCAACAACCATCCGTCCAGAAGGCGTCGGCTGGGGAAACTTGAAGTGGATCGCCGATTCTTCTTCAGGGATCTCGATCCGCTCGATCTTCTCCAGCTCCTTGATCCGCGACTGCACTTGCTTGGCCTTGGTGGCCTGATAGCGGAATCGGCTGATAAATGCCTCAAGATGCTCGATCTGGTCGCGCTGGTGCTTGTAAGCCGCCTGCAGCTGAGCGAGCCGCTCACCCTTCTGCGACAGGTACTTTGTGTAGTTGCCCTGAAAAATGGTGAGCCGCTTGTTCCAGATCTCCACCGTCCGATCGATCGTCACATCCAGGAAGTACCGGTCGTGCGAGATCAGGATGTACCCGAACGGATAGCCGTGAAGATAGTCCTCGAGCCAGTTGCGCGTCTCCAGATCCAGGTGGTTCGTCGGCTCATCGAGCAGCAGCAGGTTCGGCTTCGCCAGCAGCAGCTTGGCCAGCGCAATCCGCATCTGCCAACCGCCTGAGAACTCGTCCACCAGCCGCGACCAGTCCTCCTTGCCGAATCCAAGACCGGTCAGGACCGTCCCGACCTGCGCATCGAGAGCGTAGCCATCCAGCGTGTGAAACCGCTCCTGCAGCATCGAGAACCGCTCCGCCGCAGCTTCGTACTCAGCGCTCGCATGATCCAGATCCGACATCTGCGCCGCTGCGCGCTCGATTTCCCCTTCCATCGCCCGCAGCTCATCGAAGACGCTGAGGCACTCTTCGAAGACGGTACGCCCGGTAAGCCGCAGACCTTCTTGCGGCAGGTAGCCAATGCTCATTCCGCGCGTCTGCTGCATGATCCCGTAGTCCAGCGATTCGAGGCCCGCCAGCACCTTCATCAGGGTGGACTTCCCGGTACCGTTCGCACCGACCAGCGCGGTCTTCTCGTTGTTACGGATCAGCCAGTTAGCCTCGGTGAACAGCACGCGAGGCCCGAAGCGCTTTCCGGCATTCTGCAGAGAGAGCATTGCTCTCTCATTTTCTCAGACAATCGGCTAGCGTCCGCCCGACGGAGCCGTGGACGCAGGTTGCGCCTGAATCGGCGATGGCAGCACCGGGTTGGGATTCGGTGTGAAAGCCTTCAGCGCATCCAGGTTCGTTTGTACCTTCTGCCATTTGCGAGCATTCTTCTTGGTCTCGATCGGAGCTACTGAAGCGGAGTAAAAGCCGAGGATATTCTTCTGCAGCGCGGGCGACGTTACGTCGAACTTCTTGTCTGCCAGCTGCGACAGCATCTTCGCATAGGTGTCGTCGGCAAGGCTGTATTCGCCTGCCGCCGTTGGCTTGCCGCTGTCAAGATCGTTGTCAGCCAATTTCAGGGATTTCTTCTGCACGTTGCCCAGCAGACCGCCGTACTGATCGACTGTCTTGTTGATGCTGGCAAAGTAGAGATTTTCGGTCTTCGGCGTTGGGACATTGAAGTCCAGCGCCTTGAGTGGTCCCACCTTGGGGATAATTTTCAGCAGCAGAGCGAGGAATCGCACGCCGAAACCTGCTCTCTGGTAGTTCTTGCCCCAGGACTTTTCGTAGTCCGCGCGCGACAGCCGATACAGGAACTTCTGCTTCTGGAAGTTCGGCACCTCGCGCATGATTTCCTTCTTATGGGTCTTGAGCGCCACCTGCGTCATATGGGGAATCAGGGTGCTAACCGAATAGCGGAAAGAACCGATGGCCAGATCCTCATGCGGCACTACGTCCTTCAACTGCATCCCGTAAACAACGGGGAAAACACGTTCCAGCAATTCTTTCGAAACCTGAAAGCCAATGAAGTCGTGGTATTGCTGTGGCGCGTAGCGCTCTTTCGCGACCTGCGCCATGTCGAAGCCAAATTCGGTGCGAATATGTGCTGTTTTGTCTTGCGCGTAGAGCACGATGGGCCCAAACTTCGCTCGCAGCTTTGGATAGGCAATCGCGACGGCTTCGTTCACCGCTGGATGTCCCGTTACGTCTGCCGCGTAGTGCGAGAGTGCGCCTAGCGCAAACGCGTATTCGTCAGCGTTCTGGCTTTCCTTGATAAGCTCCAGAACAAAATCGCCGCTGCGCACATAATGGACAAGATCGCTGAATTGCTTGTTGCCGAACGGATAGTAGCCCATATCCTGAATCACTGCCCCGCCGTAGGCATACGCGTGCGCCTCCCGCATCTGATCGTCGGTCAATCCCGGATAGCGAGCCGAAATCATGGGCCGCAGATGATCGTTCCACAGCAGGTCAATGAGTTCTTCGTGCGTAAGAACCGAGTACGCATGAGACACGCCGCAAGTGATGAGCAGGATCACAAGAATCGCAAGGGAGCGCATGACAACTGCGATCCGGACCCAGTGGAAAACCTTACGGGAATTGAATAGTTCAGGCATCCTTCGGACTTTCTATAACTCGAACTCTAGGAAATACTTCTCTTTTCGATGCCCTCCCTGAATGCAGCGTTGTACTCTGCCTCAAGGGCGAATCTCGACCGGGGTGCCCGCCGGAACGAGTGTCCAGACCTCGTCGATCTCCTCATCCGTTAAGGCGATACAACCCAGGGTCCAGTCGAACAGCCGATGGCGTGCGCCAACCCATCCTTTGCCGTTCGGCAGTCCATGAATCATGATTGCTCCACCCGGAGAAACTCCCATCCGTGCCGCTCGCTTGCGATCTGCAGCATCCGGGTACGAGACATGGAGGGCCTTGTGGTATTTGCTGTGCTCATACTTCGCGTCGATCACATAGTGACCCTCTGGCGTACGTGCATCACCTTCGCGTTGCTTCGGCGGAAGGCCGCCCTGGCCAAGCGCGACCTTATATGTCCGGATCACCTTGCCGCCCGAAAGAAGCTGCATCAGGTGGTCCTTCTTCAAGACCATAATGGCATCGGCTCGTTGCTGGCCCTGTCCCGCGTTCGCGGGTGTTAGCGAGAACTGGAGCTGCGGGGAAAGAGCAAACAGCAAAGCAATCGCCGTATAGATAGCGCGTGCCAGAAGCTTGCTTGAACGCTCGCCGAAGAGCATGCCGAAACTGTAAACCATTCTTCTCCCGTCAACACGGGCAAGGCTGTAACTTGGCGTCAGCAGGGCCACTCATGTAAAACAAGCGACGGGACCGGCCGCTCTCTAGCAGCGTTCCCAATTTCTCCATGAACAAGGTCTTCCCGAATCCGAAAGCTGCGCTCGAAGGCATTGTGCACGATGGCATGCTTCTCGCGGTCGGCGGATTTGGCCTTTGCGGCGTTCCCGAAGAGCTAATCCTGGCTCTACGCGACTCAGGCGTGCGCAATCTGACCATTGCGAGCAATAATACCGGCGTTGATGGTGCAGCTTTGGGACTGCTGCTGGCAACGCGCCAGATCAAAAAGATGATCTCCAGCTACGTTGGCGAAAACGCCGAGTTTGAGCGCCAGTTTCTCGCCCAGGAGATTGAAGTCGAATTCTGTCCGCAGGGAACTCTCGCCGAGCGGCTGCGTGCAGGCGGAGCCGGCATTCCGGGATTCTATACGCGCACCGGCATCGGCACCATCATCGCCGAAGGCAAAGAGCACAAGGATTTTGATGGCAAGACTTACATTCTGGAGCGTGGCATCCAGTCCGACCTCGCGCTGGTGAAGGCATGGAAGGCCGATTTGCACGGGAACCTTATCTACCGTCGCACCGCGCGCAACTTCAATCCCAACGCAGCGACGTGCGGCAAAACCACGGTTGCCGAAGTAGAACACCTTGTACAGCCGGGAGAGCTCGATCCGGACGAGATTCATACGCCAGGCATCTTTGTTCATCGTCTGGTTCACGTTCCGAATCCGGTCAAACGGATCGAAAAGAAGACCACGAGAGAAGGCTGACCCAATGCCTTGGACACGCAACCAGATGGCTGCCCGCGCTGCAAAGGAACTGCAGGACGGTTTCTATGTCAACCTGGGCATCGGCATTCCCACACTCGTGGCCAACTTCATTCCCGAAGGCATGACCGTAACCTTACAGTCAGAGAACGGTCTTCTCGGCATGGGACCCTATCCCCGTGAATCAGAGCTCGATGCCGATCTCATTAATGCAGGTAAAGAGACCGTGACATTCGTGCCCGGAGCTGCAACGTTTTCCAGCGCAGATTCGTTCGCGATGATCCGGGGTGGCCACATCGACCTTGCGATTCTCGGGGCGATGCAAGTCTCCGAACGCGGCGACCTCGCCAACTGGATGATTCCGGGCAAGCGCGTGAAGGGAATGGGTGGCGCAATGGATCTGGTTTCAGGCGTACGGCGCGTAATCGCATTGATGGAACATACAACGCCAGACGGCGGACACAAGCTTATGGGCGAGTGCACGCTGCCACTTACCGGGAGTGCCGTCGTGCATCGAGTGATCACCGACTTGTGTGTCATCGATGTAACCGAACGCGGTTTTGAAGCATTCGAATTGGCCGACGGAGTTTCGCGTGCCCAGGTACAGGAGCGCACAGGGGCGCAAGTCCGCTTCCGGTAAGCATTAGGAAACCACTGCCTTCTTCCAGTTCGGCTTCCTCTTCTCCAGAAATGCAGTAACGCCTTCGCGGAAATCGGCAGTGTCGCGCGACGCTGCGTTCGCTTCTAAAGCCGCAGCGATCGCCCCATCAAGCCATTCGCGATTCTGTGCTCCCAGCAACCGCTTGGTTGCGCTTAACGATTCCGGGCTGTTGGCAAGCAAAAGTTCTGCAATCGCCTGGGCGCGCACCATTAGCTCCCCATGCGCCACGACTTCATTTACGATTCCGATCTGATGTGCCTCCGCGGCATCGAACAATCGACCCGTGAGGAGCAGATCCCGACACCGCTTCTCCCCAATCTGCAGCGACAGGAACGCTGAAACCAGCGCTGGCACAAACCCGATCCGAACCTCGGTAAACCCGAACTTCGAAGCAGGCGTGGCCAGCGTGAAGTCGCACACCATCGCCAACCCTGTCCCGCCGGCAATCGCGGGCCCGTGGACAGCTGCGATCGTAGGGACTGGAAGTTCGTACAATGCGAGAAAGAGGCGCGCGATGCGTTCCGCGTCCGTTCGATGTTCTGCGGCTGTTTTGCTCTGCATGGCCTGCAGCTCAGACAAATCCAGTCCCGAACAAAAGGCCTCGCCCAAACCGGTCAGTATAAGTACGCGATAATCCGCTTTCGCCGTTTCCTCGAAGACGCTGATGAGCTCTGTCTGCATCTCCTGCGTCATCGCGTTACGGCGTTCGGGACGATTCAGCTTGAGGGTCCGAATAGGAGGGTTATCTTCAACGATGATCGTTCGATAGTTCAAGTCTCCTCCACGCCAAAGTTGCGCCGATGGTTATTGAACAGGAGCACCGAAGCGGCTCGAAATCTCGCAGCTCATCGTGACCAGTTCATCGATCCCTCGAAGATCGGGCATGGCCGCTTTGCATCGGCGCAATTCTTCAATGAGAATTTCTGTGGGGAGGTTGCCAACGAGGACATCCTGTGCGAAAGGGCATCCGCCGAGGCCTGCGATGGCAGAATCGAATCGCCTGCAGCCAGCTTCGTAGGCCGTCCGGACGCGTTCAGCTGCTTCATCGGGCCGCGCATGTAAATGGGCGCCGATTTCAAGATCGCGAAATTGCCGAATTACGGTTGAGAGCACCTCTTCGATCTGGTTGGGTTCGGCGAGGCCAACCGTATCCGCGAGCGAGATTTGCCTAACTCCGCATTCAGCGATCAGATCGCAGGCCTGCAGCACCTCGTCAATACTCCACTCGTCGCCGTAGGGATTTCCAAAGGCCATCGAGACATAAGCGACGACGTTTCTGCCCTCATTTTCTGCGAGCGAATTGATGGCGTGCAGGACGTCGAGTGCCTGCTCAAGCGTCTGATGCTGATTACGTCTCAGAAACTCCGGCGAAATCGAGTATGGGAATCCCAACGTGGCAACCGAATCATTGCGGATTGCTCGCTGTGCACCCTTCTCGTTTACGACGATCCCAATGATCTCGACATCGGAGGGCAGGGAAAGTTGCGAAAGCACCTGCTCCGAATCTGCCATTTGAGGCACCGCCGCAGGCGAAACGAAACTGACCGCATCGATGTGCTTGAATCCCGCCTCGATCAGTCTGCGCAGATAGCCAGCCTTTACATCTGGCTCGATGTGGTTTGGCAGGCCCTGCCATGCATCACGCGGGCATTCGATGATTTTGACTTCGTTCGTCATGCAATCTCAATGCTCATGTATAAGCTGCTTTAGCCGCGGGACGGATATACCTTCAGGATCTCTCTCGCAATCACCATGCGCTGGATCTCACTGGTCCCTTCCCCGATGGTGCACAGCTTCACATCACGATAATACTTCTCCGCAGGGTAGTCCTTGATGAACCCATAGCCACCGAACAGCTGCACAGCGTCATCGCAAATTCGCACTGCGACCTCGCTCGCAAAGAGCTTGGCCATCGAAGACTCGCGAGTCACCTTGCGCCCGGCATCCTTCAGAACCGCCGCCCTCTGCGTCAGAAGGCGCGCAGCATCCAGTTCGGTGGCCATATCTGCGAGCTTCCATTGAATTCCCTGGAACTCGGCGATACTTTTGCCGAACTGACGCCGCTCCTTGACGTATTTCAGTGCTGCGTCAAGCGCCCCTCGTCCGATTCCGAGCGCGAGCGCTGCAATCGAAATGCGGCCGCCATCCAGTACCCGCATGGCATCGATGAACCCTTCGCCTTCAACGCCGACCAGATTCTCTGCAGGGATTTCGCAGTCTTCGAAAATCAGTTCGCTGGTGTCGCTGGCACGCAAGCCAAGTTTGTTCTCTTTCTTGCCTGCGCGGAACCCTTTAGTCCCTTTCTCCACAACAAACGCGGAAAGGCCATGCGTTCCCTTGCTCTTATCTGTCGATGCGATCACGATTGCAACATCAGCGTAATGCCCATTTGTAATGAAGGTCTTGTTGCCGTTCAGGATGTAGCGATCACCTTTTTTCATCGCTGTTGTACGTGAGTTGCTCGCGTCAGAACCCGCGCCGGGTTCGGTCAGTCCCCATGCGCCGATCCATTCTCCGGTCGCAAGTTTGGAGACGTACTTCTTCCTCTGGGCGTCGTTTCCGGCGATGAAGATGTGGTTTGTAGAGAGCGAATTGTGCGCAGCGACGATGATGCCGATCGAGCCGTCGACCGCGGACAATTCCTCGATCGCGAGCATGTAATCGACGTACCCCAGTCCTGATCCGTTGTATTCCGGCGGAAAGATCACGCCAAGCAGCCCCATCTGGCCGAGCTTCTTCACGACATCGAGCGGAAACTCACTGGCTTCATCCCACTTCATTACGTTGGGCGCGATCTCGCGCGCGGCGAAGTCGCGAATTTCGCGACGGAGTTGTTCCTGCTCTTCAGTAAGCACGAAGGGATACAAGTTTTCATTTCTTTCGAGCTCGACGCTCATGTTGGCTCCTGTTCGTCCGGGGATCGACGCCAGCGCTGTTGCTGACTGGGTAAGATGCCGTGTTTCGTATGTACGCCAGATTTGGCCCGTCTATTACGTTTGCAGAACTCCCGGATTAAACCTCGGAACCTCTGGATTCATCGCACAGGCTTCCAGGGCTGTAATCAGCACGTCCCGCGTTCTCGCCGGATCGATGATCGCATCGATCCACAGGCGCGCAGCACCATATCGAGGATCAGCCTGCGCATCATAGGTTGACTTGATTTCATCGTAAAGCGCAGCCCTGTCTGTCTCTGAAAGGACCTTGCCGCCGCGCTCAACCTGTTTCGCACGGACCTCCGCGAGAGTGCCAGCGGCGGACGCGCCGCTCATCACAGCGTAACGCGCTGTTGGCCACGCAAATAGAAACCGTGGGTCATAGGCTTTTCCGCACATCGCGTAGTGCCCAGCTCCAAAGCTTCCTCCGATGATTACCGCGATTTTGGGAACCACGCTTGTACTGACCGCAGACACCATCTTCGCTCCGGCGCGGATGATGCCGGACCACTCGGCGTCCTTGCCGACCATGAAGCCATTCACATCGTGCAAAAATACAAGCGGCACCAGGTTCTGATTGCAGTCCATGATGAAGCGGGCGGCTTTCTGTGCGCCCTCCGTATATATGACGCCGCCCACTTCGATTCGCTTTGCACCGGCAGACGGTCCCATCGCAACCGTCTGGTTTTGATTCGTTTTCTGGTTCGCGACGATACCCACCGCATAGCCGCCAATGCGCGCATAACCGCATAAAACCGTCCGGCCAAACTCCTGCTTGTACTCGTCGAACTCGCTTCGACCCGTGATGCGCGCGATTACGTCGTGCATGTCGTAGACATTGCTGGCGCCCGGCGCAGGGTTCAAGAGGCCATACACATCTTCGATGGCGTACTTTGGAGCATCCTGCTTGATGTCGTACGGAGTGCGACTAAATCGATCTGCCGATCGAGATGGCTGGGTTCCGAACTTGTCGACCAGCGATCGCATCCGTGCCAGGCAGTGATGATCGTCGGGTTCTTTGAAATCTACGGTGCCCGAGACCTCGGCGTGCATCGCCGCGCCGCCTAGTTCCTCGGGATCGGTTTTTTGCCCGATAGCAGCTTGCACCAATGATGGGCCTGCGAGGAACAGCCCAGAGCCCTCAGTCATGAGCACTGTATCTGTCATGACGGGAAGGTAAGCACCTCCGGCCACGCACATCCCCATGATCGCCGTGATCTGCGGGATACCGAGCGAACTCATCACCGCGTTATTTCGGAATACGCGTCCAAAGTCATCCGTGTCAGGAAATACATCTTCCTGCAGCGGAAGAAACACGCCGGCAGAATCGACGAGGTAAAGCGTAGGGATCCGGTTCTCAAGCGCGATGTTTTGAGCGCGGAGCACTTTCTTCGCCGTCATCGGGAAGAAGGCGCCCGCCTTGACCGTCGCATCGTTGGCGATGATTATGCACATGCGGCCGCACACGCGTCCCAGTCCGGTGACAACCCCCGCCCCAGGCGCACCACCATACTCCCCATACATCTCGTGCGCAGCCCACATGCCCAGTTCAAGGAAATTGCTGCCTTTGTCCAGCAGCAGATCCAGCCTTTCGCGGGCTGTCAGCCGCTTTTTGGCATGCTGCGCGGCGATAGCTTTGGCGCCCCCGCCCAGGCGGATCGTCTCCTCCTGCGCCCGAATCTGGTTCAGTAATTCGATGAGCGCGACCCGATTGGTCTTTGCTCGGGGAGAGTTGGGATCAAAGCTGGATTCGATCACGTTTTGAAGCTTCGGGCTTTCTGCCATTCGTCACTCACGCAAACTCGCAGACTATAGCACCTTGGATGGTACCTGCGTCCAGACAGTCACACGGCTGCTCGCTAACCTTAAGTCACGCCGCGCCTTTGGAACGCGCACCACGCCAGTAAAGAACCAAACCCAGCAGGATCGAGATGACCGTCCCGCCAATTAGCTTCAGCTCGAACCCAACTTTGTTTACCGATTCGCCTGGTGGAATCGCAGAAACAATGATCCCAAGAAGAACGACAGCGAAGCCGAGCCCTCCACAGATCCAGGTCCCTGCACTTCCTCCAGGAATGAGAACCGCGTGAGGATTGTTTCTGCGGTCCTTTCGATAAGAGAGCCTGATTACTGCGCCGAACATATACAGAAACGGAATGAAGTAGAGAATGATCGCCGCATCAATCAGAAATTGATATGCCTCAATGACAGTGGGACTCTTGATCTGGCTTACGAGCAGGATCAGCCCCGAAGTGATTGCCTGAACAAGGATGGAAACGTAGGGAGTCTTCCATTTCGGATGGATCTTGCCGAAAGCAGCCGGCAAATACCGGTCGATACCCACTACGAATGGCACACGCGCGATACCCGCTACCGTGCTGCCGACCCCGCCCGCGTTCCCGAAGGTGACCAGCACTGCCGCCAGTACTCCGAGGAATCCGATCCGCAAGGCCATCGAGCCCACTGTAATGGCGCTGAAGACTCCGCTCTGCGGATCAACGCTTGCCGCGGGGATGAGCGTGAGAATCGCAAACGTTCCGACGATGTACATCAGCGCGATCAGCGCGCCAGCTCCAAAGACAGCGCGAGGCAGTGTGCGGCGCGGGTCGCGCACTTCCTCGCTCATCGCCGACACCAACTCGAGTCCCGTGAATGCAAATGCAATCTGCGACCAGAAGTTGACCGTATCCCAGTTCCATCTTGGCATCATGTTCCCGAGAGTGAAGTGGGTCGCGCTTCCGCTTTTGATTCCAACGATCAAAGCGACGACTGCCAGGATGACCAGGGGAACGTAGGTGCCCACGCCGCCAGCATTCTGAAGCCACTTCCCAATATTCAACCCGATGATGTTCAAAACGACCGCGACCAAAAGCAGTCCGAGAGAAACTGTTAAAAGAAATGTCCGGTCCTGGGCGAGCACAGCGCCGCGGCCACCCATGATGTAAGCCGCCATAGAAGCACTCGCTAGCAGCAGTCCCGGAAAATAAAAGACTGTATAGATCCAGTAGGTCCAGCCGGCAATGAACCCATGGAAGTCTCCAAATGCCTCTTTCGACCAGGCGTAAAGGCCCCCTTCCTCGGGGAAGCGGGATGACAATTCATTGATCACCAGGGCGCCCGGGACGAAAAAGAAGACAGCCGCAATCACCCAGAGACTGATGGAGGATGTTCCGTTATGCCCTGCCGCTGCGATCCAGCGTGGCCCGAGGACAGTTGCAATGTTGAACAGCAGCACATCCCAGAAACCCATGGTTTTGCGCAACTGTGACCTGGAATCTCGCGGTGAAGGTGCGGATATCGTCATTGCGCTACCTCTGCGCAGGACCAATCAGCTTCTTGCATAAGCGATCATCATAGTGGCGTCTCATCGGTCGCACAAATGGAGGAAAGCACTTCTTTCAGCCAAGGGGGAAACGCTCTCGTACTTGATGCCTCGCCCCGCCGGGACTGAGGAAAGACTCGTAGAGTAGAAATTCACTCGCACTGAACCGCGGAAATTCAACGCCCTCCTTCGCATGACGTTGGAGCTTGCGCATCGCCTGCAATGGATCGCCACCCTTGGCTCTCGCCAAGGTCACGTGAGGATGGTATGGCCGCTTCTCCCCTGTGCACCCACACTCTGAGGTGGCTGCGACCACTTGCTTTTCAAGCAGTCGCAATTCCGGTGACACGGCTACACCAGCCCACAAGACGCCGGCCCGATCGAAGATCCCGGTGCCCCTGAGCCAGATTGGCACATGAGGGGACCGAATCCTGGCAAGTCCATCGACCAGGCATTCGTACTGCTCAACCTGAACCTCGCCCAAAAACTGAAGTGTGATGTGCCAGGTTTCCGGCGAACTCCAGCGCAGGCCGTCCCCATCCGCTCGCAACCCGGCCGCGAGCCGCTCAAGAGCATCGATGACGTCGGAGGCTAATTGCATTCCGACAAACAGCCGCATCTCGGTCAACTCTCAGTTATATTTCGAGAACGATTCGATCTGCTTCGCCTGGTAATCACGCCGCTCCACCGGAGAGGACAAGACGGTCGAAGTAGAAGTCGCGCCGAGCGCCGACAGCCGGTCTATCAGTGTCTCCAGGTGCCGGATCGACACCACGTTGGCTTCAATGATGAACGATTCCGAGCCTGTGATCCGATGGCAACGGCTGATCTCGCTCAGTTCCTTCAAAGCCGAAACGGTCCGCGTGATCTGCAATTCTCCGCCTGGAATCGTCAATCTTACGATGACTCTGATCGGGATCCCCAAACGAGCGCTGTCGAGGGAGGCGTGGTAACCGGTGATGACTCCTGCCTCTTCCAGTCGATGTACCCTCTCTGCTACTGCAGGCGTTGAAAGCCCGATCTGCCGCCCAAGTTCGGCAAAAGAAATCCGAGCATTCAGTTGAAGTGCTTCAATGATCTTCCAGGCGATGGTATCCAGGTCGATTCTGTTGGGAATGGTCTTATGAGCCATCTACAAACAATCCTTAACTCGCACCCATAATACGCCTAATGGATTTAGGTGTGGGACCCTGATTTTCCAAGGATTCCCATTTTCAGTGAACCGCGCAGAGGCCTATCTTTACGATCAGCCGGGGAAAACCTTCCCACTTTCAGCTCTCCCCATTCCCGGCCCGGAGGTATTCGAATGAGCGCAACCGTGCACTCTGCTCCAGCACACCTGGGATCCAAGCCGACCACCCAATCCCTTCCGAACAGCAGTGACTTCCTTCCTCTGAAAGGAACAGACCACGTTGAGTTCTACGTCGGCAATGCCCGTCAGGCGGCGTACTTCTATCGAACAGCTTTCGGCATGTCGCTTGTTGCCTACGCAGGCCCTGAGACCGGCCAGCGCGACCGCGCCTCCTACGTCGTTCAGCAGGGCAAAATTCGGTTTGTCTTCACGACTCCGCTGCGTGGCGGGAATCTGATTGCGGAGCACGTCGGGCGACACGGGGATGGAGTGAAGGTGGTGGCGCTCTGGGTGGATGACGCGCGTAAGGCGTGGGAGGAGACGACAAGGCGGGGGGCGGTCAGCGTAGCGGAGCCCTACATCCTTGCCGACGATCAAGGGCGAGTGGTTCTCTCAAGCATTCGCACCTACGGGGACACGATCCACACTTTTGTCGAGCGAACTAACTACTCCGGCGCTTTCCTCCCGGGTTACAGGGCCATTCCGGACGATTCGATTGCGAGGCCGACTGGGCTGCTTCACATCGATCACATGGTGGGCAATGTGGGCTGGCACGAGATGGATGAGTGGGTGCAGTTCTACTCCAACGTGATGGGCTTCTCGCTCTATCAGCACTTCGACGATAAAGACATTTCCACGGAGTATTCAGCCCTGATGTCGAAGGTTATGTCTAACGGCAACGGTTATGTGAAATTTCCGATCAATGAGCCTGCTGAAGGCAAGAAGAAGTCGCAGATCGAAGAGTATCTGGAGTTCTACGGCGGGCCCGGCGTGCAGCACATTGCTCTGGCGACCAACGACATTCTGCACACTGTAAGCAAGCTAAGCGAGCAGGGTGTCGAGTTCCTGCATGTTCCCCACACCTACTACACGGAGCTACAGGGCCGTGTCGGAACGATCGATGAGCCGGTGGAGGAATTGGAAAAACTCGGCATTCTCGTGGACCGCGATCCCGAAGGCTACATGCTGCAGATCTTTACGCGTCCCGTCGAAGACAGGCCCACGCTGTTCTACGAAATCATCCAGCGCAAAGGCAGCCGCAGCTTTGGCAAGGGTAATTTCAAGGCGCTTTTCGAGGCGATCGAACGCGAGCAGCACGCCCGCGGCAATCTGTAGGGGAGGCGAAATGAAAACCGAAACCCTTACCGCCGCCGCGCCCTTTCTGATTGAGCAAAATTACTCTGCCTACAAAGACGAAGATCATGCGGTCTGGGCGGAGCTTGTGGGCCGCGTGCTTCCGGAACTAGAGAAGCATGCGGCTCGCGCTTATCTCGACGGTTTTCAAATTATCGGACTGCAACGAGACAAGCTTCCGCGGCTCGCCTCAATCAGCGCTCGGCTCGAGCCGAGGACCGGTTGGAACTCGACGCCGGTGAGTGGATTTCTTCCTGCACCCGCATTTTTCGAGATGCTCGCTGCACGCCGGTTCCCCACGACCACGTGGCTGCGCAGCCGTGACTCGCTGGAATACACGCCCGAGCCGGACATCTTCCATGACGTCTTTGGTCATGTTCCCATGCACGCCAACAAGATCTTCGCCGATTTTCTCCAACACTACGGCCGTGTCTGCGCATCCATCGAAGAGGAAGCCATACTCGAAAAACTCGGAAGACTATTCTGGTATACGGTTGAATTTGGGTTGATGCGTGAAGGCAACGAGATCAAGGTCTATGGCAGCGGCCTGATCAGCTCTCAGGGTGAGTGCCGGAATGTAACAGAGGGTCACTGCATTGTTCACGATTTTTCATTGGACGAGGTGCTCGGGACTCCAGTAAAAGTGGACGAGTTCCAAAAGGTGCTGTTCGCCATCGAGAGTTTTGATCAGATGTACGAAGCCATGCATGAAGCGGAACAGAGAGTTCTGCGAAACAGCTTATAAGGTGAGAAGGCATGTCCGACGAGCTCCGGTACCAAACTGGTTTTGGGAATGAATTTGCCACTGAAGCCGTTGCAGGTGGCCTGCCGTTGGGACAGAACGCTCCGCAAAAGCATCCGCTTGGCCTATACACCGAGCAATGCAGCGGGAGCCCGTTCACAGCGCCCCGGGCTGTGAATCGTCGCAGTTGGACCTATCGTATCCGCCCGTCGGTAACGCACCGGCCCTATGAAGAAATCCCGGCCAGGCTGATCCGCAGCGGCCCTTTCGTAGAAGTTCCCACCTCGCCAAACCAGCTCCGTTGGGACCCCCTGCCGGTTCCCGAAGAGAAGACTGATTTCGTCGACGGCATCGTGACCCTGGGAGGCAATGGTGATCCGGCGATGCAGGCCGGCCTTGCAATTCATATCTACGCGTGCAACGCGTCGATGGAAGACAGGTTTTTCTACACGGCCGATGGGGAGCTGCTGATCGTTCCTCAGATGGGACCGGTGCGGTTCCATACCGAGTTCGGCATTCTTGTCGTTGCTCCGGGCGAGATCTGCATCATCCCGCGTGGAGTAAAGTTCCGCGTGGTCCTTGTCGACAAGCAGGCGCGGGGTTACATCTGCGAAAACTACGGACTGCCGTTCCGTCTGCCGGAACTTGGCGCAATCGGAGCCAACGGTCTGGCTAATCCGCGCGACTTCAAATCGCCGGTTGCGGCATTTGAGGACCGTGACGGCGAGTTTCGTATCACCGCGAAATTCCTCGGGCGCCTCTGGTCCGCATTCATTGACCACTCACCGCTCGATGTCGTCGCCTGGCACGGCAATTACACGCCATACAAGTACGATCTAGCGTTGTTCAATTGCATCAACACCGTATCGTTCGATCACCCCGATCCTTCCATCTACACGGTGTTGAGCGCCCCATCGAACACGCCCGGAACAGCCAATTGCGATTTTGCGATCTTTCCACCGCGCTGGATGGTGGCAGAACACACTTTCAGGCCGCCTTGGTTCCATCGCAATCTAATGAATGAGTTCATGGGGCTGATCTTCGGTGCTTATGATGCGAAGGCTGAAGGATTCGTTCCAGGCGGCGCCAGTCTTCACAACTGTATGGCGGGTCACGGTCCGGATGCCGAGACTTTTGAGCGAGCGTCAACAGCGGAACTCAAGCCGCAGTATCTGGCAAATACGCTTGCGTTCATGTTTGAGACACAGCTTGTCGTCCGTCCGACCGAGTTTGCGATGAACACCCGCATTTTGCAGCACGAGTACTTCGAATGCTGGCAGGGGTTGAAGAAGAACTTCAAACAAGGCTTGTCGAAAGCCTGACGGAATGACTGCGATTCAGAGTCTGCTCGCAGGCTTGTTCGATTACGCGGGCCTTTACCCGCCGGCAGCTCTAAGCCTGCGTTCCGCCGTAAACAGCTACCTCGACTACGCGCGCGACCGGCATTCATCTGCGTTGGGGCGATTCATCATCAACGCCGATCGCATCGATGAGTTACGTTCGACCGTCGGAGACCGTCTTCAAGAGATCAAATTGAGTGTGATCGTTTCGGAGAGCAACTCACTCGATGCAATCTCGAACGCCATGAAAGATGGTCTGGCGATTGAGGCGCTTGAAATCAAATCAGTGCAGCTGGAAGCAATGGAACGGATCGCAGCCGAGATCCCGCAATCGCTTATTACGTACGTTGAGGTTCCGTTCGACTCGCGTTTCCTTGACTCACTGGAGGTGATCTCCCGCTTGGGTATGCGTGCGAAGATCAGGATGGGTGGAGTTGTTGCGGAGGCGTTCCCACCCGTTTCACAGGTCGTTTCAATGTTGAAAACTTTTGTGATGCTTCGTATCCCGTTCAAGGCAACAGCCGGATTACATCACCCGATACGATCGACGCAGTCCCTAACATACGAGCCGCAGAGTCAGAAGGAAACCATGCACGGATTCATCAATCTGTGTTGCGCAGCAGCGGTGCTCAAGTTCGGCGGCGAGGAAAAGGATGCTGAAGGAGTCCTACGGGAAGAGGATCGCTCCGCATGGGCATTCGCTCCAGACGCGCTTCAATGGCGTCATCTGAAGTGGACCCGGGATCAGCTTTCATTGTTGCGTCGGGAGTTCTTCATCAGCATCGGGAGTTGCTCGTTCGAAGAGCCGATTCGTGATCTGGAGGCTCTAGGTTGGCTATGAGAAGTTGGGTAGAGAGTGCAAACCTGTCAGGCTGCGATTTCCCGCTGGAGAATCTGCCCTATGGAGTATTCCGCCAATCGGATTCCGTGCGCATCGGAGTGGCAATCGGAGACCAGGTTCTCGATCTCCGAGGTTGTGTTCAAGAGAAGCTTCTCGGCCAACTTTCGCCAGAATCAGTGGACGCATGCACGCGCAGCTCCCTGAATGCGCTTATGTCTCTTGGGCCGTCCGCGTGGTCTTCACTGCGACAGCAGCTCACAGCAGTCCTCGATGTAAAGGCGGAGCCCCAGATTCGAGAGAAGGTAAAGCTTCACCTCCTCCCGATGCGCGTGGTGCAGATGCAACTCCCGTCACAAATTGGAGACTACACGGACTTCTACGCGTCAGTGCATCACGCAACGCGGGTTGGCAAGCTCTTCCGCCCGGATAATCCGCTACTGCCCAACTACAAATATGTTCCGATCGGCTATCACGGACGAGCCTCGTCGATCGTGATCAGCGGCACTGGAATCCGGCGGCCCAGCGGACAGACAAAACCTGCGGACAGTCCACAGCCAGTCTTCGGTCCTTCCCGCTCGCTCGACTACGAACTGGAAGTTGGCATCTTCGTAGGGCCGGGGAACGCTCTTGAACAGCCCATTCCGTTAGAGGAGGCCGAGCAGCACATCTTCGGTCTCTGCCTGGTGAATGACTGGTCTGCGCGCGATATTCAATCTTGGGAATATCAGCCACTCGGGCCTTTTCTAGCAAAGAGCTTTGCGACATCCGTGTCCCCGTGGATCGTGACGATGGAGGCATTGGAACCTTATCGAGTGCCTCAAGCAGACAGATCGGAAGATGATCCAGCACCTCTCCCGTACCTAGTCTCAAATGACGTGACTCGCTCAGGCCTCGACATCACGGTCGAGGTTCTACTGCAGTCAGAGCAAATGCGACAACGGAATATCGGCGCAGTTCAACTCAGCAGGGGCAACCTGCGCGATCTCTTCTGGAGCATTGCTCAATTGCTAACGCACCACGCCAGCAATGGCTGTAATCTTCGAACCGGTGATCTGCTCGCTACCGGCACGATCTCGGGCCCAAGTGAGGGATCAGAGGGGTGCCTTCTCGAAATGAAGCACAGAGCCGAACCGCTGACCCTGCCCACGGGCGAGACGCGAACTTACCTGGAAGACGGCGACGAGGTGGTCCTTCGCGGTTATTGTCAGCGCCAAGGCATGCCTCGGATCGGATTCGGAGAATGCGTGGGTCGGATCCTGCCGCCAACACCGCGATAAGGAGAGGCGGGCAGCCTTCTTACCAATCCGATTCAACGGGTGCCCCGACGAACCATCGTATGTCACACTTTAGGTAGCGGTTCCGAGGCCAGTAGTTTTGGAAACCCGGAGCCCGAATGCTGCCCCTCGCACGGGCCTGTAGCTCAACGGTTAGAGCAGGGGACTCATAATCCCTTGGTTGGGGGTTCGAATCCCTCCGGGCCCACCAGGGTAACTTCGTTGATGTCGGCAAGGCGGAGATCACCTTGATTTACGGGCATTCTTGACGAACTCACGGACCTTTTGCGGGTCTTTGTGACCAGGGCTGGCTTCGACTCCCGATGCGACATCGACACCCCAGGGCTGAAGTTTGCTTATGGCTTCACCGACATTCGACGGGCTAAGGCCCCCCGCGGCGATCATCCTCATTCCCGCGCCCTGAAACAGAGACGCCGCCGCATCCCAATCGAAGCGGGTCCCGGTTCCACCGACGGCAGTTGGCGTTCGCGAGTCAACGAGGATCGCATCAACACTCTTGTTGCCAGCCAGCATTGCGGCCTTCTGGGGCGCGCCAGGAGAGTAATGCAGTACATGCAGGATGCGAAGAGCGGCTCCGAACCTGTTGCGCAGCTGAGCGGGGAGATGTTCGCCACCTTCGAAGTGAAGCTGCACTCCTGTGAGTCCGCAGCTTTGCACGGCCGTTTCAATGTCCTCGAAGCTGGAGTCGACGAACAGACCGATCTTCTCGATTGCAGATGGAAGCGCCGAAGTGATAGCTGCTACTTGCTGAACCGTCACTTGGCGCGGGCTGGGAGCGAAGACGAACCCGACTGCGTCGGCACCAGCTTCCGCTGCAACAAGTGCATCCGGCAACGACGTGTTTGCGCAGATCTTGACCCAGAGACTCATTGGCTGACTTTCGTTCCGGCAAGCAGTTGAGCGAGTGCGTCACCGGGATCAGGGCGGCGCATGAGGCTCTCACCGATTAGGAAAGCGTCGAAGCCGGCCGCTCGCAGACGGTCGATGTCCTCTGAAGTGGAGATGCCGCTCTCAGCGACCCGAACCACGGATGCTGGGATACGCTGCACTAGGTTCAGGCCCGTCTCCATTCGAACTTCGAAGGTCTTAAGGTCGCGGTTATTTACGCCGATCGCATCTGCTCCGCCATCGCCCAGGGCATCTAGAACTTCGTCCAGCTCGCCTGATGTGTGTACCTCCACCAGGACGTCCAGCTGGAGTTGGTGAGCGACTTGTGAGAAGCCTTTAAGTTCTTCTCTCGTGAGAGCGGCGGCGATTAGAAGAACGGCGTCGGCGTGATGCGCACGGGCTTCGACGATCTGGTACTCGTCGATGGTGAAGTCCTTGCGAAGGCAGGGTATCGTTACCGCGGCTGACGCGATCTCGAGATTGAGCAGGCTGCCTTGGAAAAATGGCTCGTCGGTGAGCACGGAGATAGCTGAAGCTCCCCCACCCTGGTAGCGCTTAGCCAGCCACTCTACATCGAAATCTTGCCGAATGAGGCCTTTGGAGGGGGATGCTTTCTTAATTTCTGCGATGATCGCGGGGGCCATCCCGGAGCGTTCGCGGAGCGCAGCGGCCCAACCCCTGGGTTGATGGGCCGCCGCCATGCGCTCCAGTTCACGGGCGGGGATACGGGTCTTCGCCGAGGCTACGGCGGTCCGGGTTGTCGCGAGGATGCTATCGAGCCTGGTGGCCATGTGCTGATTCGAGTATACGAATCAGCAAAAGAATGAATGGAGGGGATCGAGCAAAACGGGTGCCGTGAACTTACGCTTGATACCTGTCCCACAAAAGTGCACTGAATAGATGAGATGGAGTTATGCAGGGTCGGTCGCCCGCGGACCTGTTCGGTCCGTGGACTGTACGGGGCACATAGGACTGAGTTTATACGTACCGGCAATCACAGACTTGGCTAACCAGGGTGATTATCTGCGGAAAGCGGCGTGATTGGCGTCCCACTGGCCTGGGATCTGAACCGTGCAGGATTTGCCGGCGTTTTCGGCGAGTTCATCAGGGGCGCACGCCTTTCGGCGAGCGCCCCTTCTTGTACACGGATGGAACGATCAACACTCGCTTCAACCCATGCACCTGGCTGTTTAGATGCGGAAGCGCGGCAATCTGCAATTCCGGCGTTTTTCTCGGAAGTCACGCGAACCGGAAAGTTCAGCCCTCCTGAATATCTGGTCAATAGGAAGCCAAAGCCGTACACAACCAGCATTACTGCGAGTACTTCGAGAAGCCTCACCCGGGTGCCCCAATCGCGCTCGTGACTCGTGAACGGGTGGCTCATCGGCTCGACGGGTTGGATTGCATTCGCCATAGAGGGCCATGACAGTTGTAAAGCCTTCAACAAGTAGTGACAGCACGCTCGCAATCTCGAGCACTCCACCAAAAACAATCGCCATACACGGTTCGCTGATTACTGTTGGTTATTAATCCGGCATATTATCTTCAGGCCTGATCTATAGTGAACTTTGCCACACGTCGTCTGGCTCGCGGGTATAAACGTTTGCGCCACTGGCTTTCCCACACTTCGACAGGGCCGGTTAGAGCGCGTGAGCGCTCGCCTGAAAAAGATCCCTGGCTCGGAGCGGATTTTGCAGGGCGGCCATTTTGCACCTTAAAGTTTCTCGTTTTTCTCACGATCTTCTTACCTTCGATTGGTCTCGAAGCACAGGACGGATGGCAATTCGCGCTCCTTCGTTTCCAGTCGCCCCATGACGTGAGCGACGGGATCCATGCCCCGTCGCTGGCCAGCGCAGATTTCAATCATGATGGCTATCTCGATGGCGCGCTCCTGCCTCGCAGCGGAAACAACCTCTCAATCGAGGTTTACCTTCGCTCCGACCATGTTGAGAGAGTCTCCTTTAGATCGAACAGGGCCGATCTCACAATTTCGGCTTTGGACATAAACCACGACGGCAGCCCTGACCTGGTTGTCGAGGATCCTTTCTGGCGTCAGCGCCTGTTCGTGTGGCTGAATGACGGTAAGGGCAAGTTTTCCGCAGCGTCCGTCACGGACTATCCTTCCACCCCCCACGACAACCACTCAAAGGCTACACGTCCTCTGCGTGACGATGACAGTAATGCGTTAGTCGAGTCCAGCAAGTTTCGTGATTGGGATGCGGTTGGTTTCCTCAAACGAGAACCGTCCATCCCGCCTCTGAACCACTTCATCCGCAAATTTGTTCGAGGCATCACTCTTTCTCATCCCGCGCCCAATCTTGTTCGCGGGCCGCCGTTTCCCTTCTCTCCCGGTCGATCCTAAAGCCATCTTCTGTCGATCAGCTCTGAATCTGTCGCTTGCAGATGCATTGTGCAGCGCTGATTTTGCGCGAGCGGTTCCATGGGCCCCTGGCAAAAATCAGCCCAACTCGGGATTGTTAAATCCCGAAGGAGGAGTCGAGTCAATGAACAAGTCGCTGCAGCAACTTCTTTCGTTAAAAGGTAGAACTGCTGTTGTTACCGGCGGTGCGGGTTATCTTGGAACGGCAATTTGCGAAACCCTGGCGGAGCTTGGCGCAAACCTGGTTCTGGCCAGCCGAGACAAAGAAAAATGTGAGCGCAAAGCGGCAGAGCTGAAGGCGCAATTCGGATCGATCCGGGCGGTGGGGCTTGGACTCGATCTGCTCAAGAAGGGTTCGGCCTCGGCTTTCATCGACGAGACGCACAAGCACTTCGAAGCCATCGACATCCTGGTGAACAATGCGTGGTCCGGGAACAAGAACTCGTGGGAGTCGATATCGGAAGAGGACTGGAACTATGACATCGACATGAGCCTGAATTCTGTCTTCCGGCTTACAAAGGCGGCATTCGAAGATTTGAAGCGGAGTCGAGGAGTCATTCTCAATGTGGCTTCGATGTACGGCCACATCGGTCCCGATTACCGGATTTATGACGGCAAGGAATTTGCGAATCCACCGAGCTATGGCGCGGCGAAGGCAGGCGTTCTTCAGTTCACCCGCTACCTGGCGAGTTTCCTCTCGCCCCATGGAATCCGCGTGAACGCCCTCAGCCCCGGCGCCTTTCCGCACCCTCCGACACAGAAACACGAGGTCTTCATGGAGAAGCTTGGCTCCAAGAATCCGATGAATCGCATTGGGCAGCCGGAGGAACTGAAAGGGGCGGTTGCATTACTGTGTTCTGATGCTGGAAGCTACGTCACGGGGCAGAACCTCTGCGTGGATGGCGGCTGGACGATTTGGTAGGTTCCCGCGGGCGTCATCGGTATCAGTGAAGGAAGCGGGATGTCTGTTCCTTTCAGCCCGATGGTTAACGTTGAGGCCTTTCAAGATACTCAGACATGAAGCCAATAAGCTTGTCCTTGTCGGCTGACGGAATGAACAGCCTACAGGGCCCAGGAAGAGCTCAATGGAAACAGTACGAATCGCAATGCTTGGTTCTGGGTTTGTCGCCGACTTTTACATGCAGGGGTTGGCGGACGTTCCGGGCCATGCAGTTGTCGCAAACTACTCGCGTTCCTCGAAACGCGCTCATGACTTTGCGGTTCGATGGAACATTTCGCACGCGTCGACGAATCTGGACGAACTGATCGCCTGCAACGACGTTGACCTTTACATCATCGCGCTGCCCAACGAGGAACATTTGCCGGTCGGACTGAACCTGGCAGCAGCACGCAAAAACCAGGTGTGCACCAAACCTCTGGGTCGAAACAGGGATGAAGCTCGCCAGCTGCGCGATGCGGCGAACGAGTCCGGCGCGCTTCACGGCTATGCGGAGACCGAAGTGTTCGCCCCCGCAGTCGTCAAGGCAAGGCAAACCATCGAGAGCGGCGGGATTGGAAGGGTCTTGTGGGTTCGCTCGCGCGAATCGCACAGTGGTCCCCACAGTCCACACTTCTGGGACGCCGAACTGGCGGGCGGTGGCGCCATGCTCGACCTGGGATGCCATTGCGTTGAGGCGGCCCGATACTTCTTTGGAAAGGAAGACAGAATCCTCGAGGTTCTTGCGTGGGGCGCCACCCTGGTTCACGGCGAGCGCACGACGGGCGAAGATAACGCGCTGCTTGTGCTTCGATTCGCGAGTGGAGGAATTGCTCATTGCGAAATGTCGTGGACAACGAAAGGCGGGCTCGATCTTCGCAATGAAATTCACGGCTCAGAGGGAAGTGTGTTTACAGATGTCACGCGCATGACGCCGATTAGAGCTTTCACCACCAAAGCGGCGGGTTATGTGGTCGAGAAAGCGGACATCGATTATGGCTGGACCGTGCCGTTGCCCGAGGAGGCATTCACGTACGGTTATCAGGCCGAGATGAAGCACTTCGTGGAGTGTGTTCGATATGGACAGCGGCCACGCGAGTCATATGAGGATGGGTACGTGGTGAATTGCGTTCTCGATGCCGGTTATCGGTCTATGCGCGAACGGGTCTGGACTCCGGTGGAATCGTGAATGGCTTCAGGCGAGCGAGCCGAAGACCCTCGAACGCTATAGTAGAACGCGGGCAGCCGGTCAGCGAAACTTCGCATCAAATGTTCATCATCGACTGGCCCGAATCGCTTAGGGGAGCCCATGATGGGGAGCTCGATGTCGGCCAGGAAACTCAAAGTCCTCGTGATCGATGACGACAACTCTGTCGCCGACACCTTCGCGATGGTTCTCAACTTCAGCGGTTTCGAAGCCATCGCGGCCTATAGCGGTGAGCGGGGTCTTGACTTGGCGCGCGCCACCGCCTACGACCACCTTATAACGGACGTGATGATGGATCCTATGAACGGCATCCAGGTCGCCATCGCGATGCAGGCTATTTGTCCCGGCTGCAGTGTACTGCTGATCTCGGGCAACGAGCGAACCTCCCGTCTGCTCGCCGATGCTGTGCGGGACGGTTTCGACTTTGAAATCCTCGCCAAGCCCGTCCATCCAACGGCAATCCTCGATCGATTACGCAAGGGGATGCCCGAGGCAGGCCTGCACTAATCGGTGATACGGTTTACGACGGTGGGCCCGATCCTGGGCTCAGATCTGCCCCGAACAATGAGCAAAAAAACCGGGTAATCTTGCATTTGCCCCGGCTCATGTGCAAAATCAACTGTCTATGGGCCATCGACTTCCCCAAGAGCTCCTGCAGGAGCTGCGCACTTATCTTCAGCACTTCGACCAGACTGGCCATCTGGGCGCGAGTGAGACTGTGGCGGAGATCAAGGGTCGACTCGAGCAGCGGATTCGCGAAGTTGAAGCTCAACTGCGAACAAATAAGCCGAGCACCTCGAATGAGCATCAATACCACTCAACCGCATAGGCACTGACTTGCTCCTGCTGTCCGTCAGGTGAGATGCGCAGAACACAGCTGCGCGCGTTTTGCTGAGAACAAGCAGGGCATTCCCGCGTGCGACTTCTCCCGCTACGACGCGTGGAGGGTTTAGGCTGTCTTATTCAGTTTCTTTGGGGGAATCCACGTCTGCCGGAATGGCGGCTTGTGCGTAATTCCGAATACGCGCAATCGTGTGCGTTCGCATGTGTGCTCGAGTTCGGCGCGCTCCAACTCAGCCTCCCATGTCGAGATGGCCACGGTCGCAAAGCAAAGTGGGCAGATCGAATGGATCGTCCCATCATCATTCATCCGGTGCGGGAATTCGAATGGCAATAACGAGCGCATACTTCCTTCCTCACTGGCGGAGCCTGGCACTTCTGAGAGTGCAAGGATAACCCGGAAAACCCTCGAATTCATCAAAAAATTGCATCAATCTCTTGTAAACGTTTGCGCCGAACAAAACGTCAAATCCCTTGTAAACCAGCGACGAAATGCGGTCTTGACAATCACGATTCAGGTGAGCAAATTTAGATGTCGAGCCTCTCGCCCCCCGCATCGAGAGCGGCCACTTATTGAGGAGCACGCTTATGTCCACAAAGCCGCGTGTGCTCATTGTCGATGACGATCAGGTAATCGCCACAACGCTGAGCATGATCCTTAACCGCTCGGGGTTCGATTCGGTCGAAGCGTTCAGTGGACCAAGAGCTCTCGAGCTGGCTAGAGCCTCCGCATTCGACATACTCATCACGGATGTCATGATGGAGCCGATGAATGGTGTCGAGCTCGCCAAGACTTTTTGCACGATGTACCCCGAGGCGCAGATATTTCTGATCTCTGGGACAACTGAGGCTGCGGCCACCGTTCTTTCCGACTTCGATTGCGAACACGAGTTTCCGCTATTGAAGAAGCCTATTTACCCGGGCGATCTGATCGAGCGGCTGCGCATGGTTTGCTCTTCGGCTGCGCTCTAACTGGCCGATTGTTGTTTCTGGAACGATGGTTTCGCATTACGGCGATCTTAAGGTTCGCTTAAGATTCGACATGCCAGAATCGCTGAGCTCATGAGCTCCGATCCTTACCGCGACCTTGCTGACGTTCTTGAAGGGGCCTCTTCACTTATTGATTATTATCTTCGGCGGATGAGTCGCTCTCCGGCCAGCGTCGAGTCGGCCAAGGCCGCTCTGCTGCAGGCGATTGCCGATCTCACAAAGCAATCGGACGAGGAATTCCCGGCCTGAAAAGAGTTGAATTCGGTCGATTCGCGAATGTGCGCTTGAATAGCCAGAGAAGATAACCGTAGCTATGATCGGTTATCTTCAATCGGTTCTATGACGCGGGAGGATTGATGAACCTCTGGTTACAGGATGTCCGCTATGCGTGGCGCATGCTTCGCAAAAACGTGGTGTTGACGCTGGTGATTGTGGCATCCCTTGCGATTGGGATCGGAGCGAATTCTGCCATCTTCAGCGTGGTGGACGCGCTGTTGCTGCGTCCGCTTCCTTATCCGCATCCCGATCGCCTGGCAGCTGTGTGGCTGCATTCTCCCGGGATCGGAATTCTGCGCGACTGGCCGTCTCCGGGGCAATTCGTCGATATACAAGGCCAGAACCATTCGTTCGACCAGATGGCGATTGCGCAGAGCCGTATCTTCACTTTGACGGGCCGGGCGCAGCCAGAACTGGTGGACGTACTGAGTACGCAGTCGAGTTTGATGACGATGCTGGGCGCGAAGCCCCTTCTTGGCCGCACGCTGCTGCCAGAAGAAAACACGCCGGGGAGACCGGGTGTAGCTGTTTTGACTTACGGAGCGTGGCAGAGGCTCTTCAATTCCGACCCGTCAATTGTGGGCAAGAGCATCACGCTCAACGCGAAGGCCTTCACGGTGGTCGGTGTGCTTGAGCGGCATTTCATGCTCAATGCGGAGGTGATGCCCTCGGAAGGTCCGATGGACAAGCTGGACATCTTCCTTCCATTGCCACTGGGACCCGATGCGGCGCAGAAGCGTGGCGACGAAAACTACAACATCATTGTTCGGTTGAAGCCTGGAGTTTCGGTGCAGCAGGCGCAGGCAGATATCAACGTGATCGCCAATGGTATTCGCATCAAAGACAAGCGCGATGCGAGCTTCGGCATGGATGTCGTCGGCTTGCAACAGCAGGTAGTTGGGGATGTAAGGCGGGCATTGCTGGTGCTGCTCGGATCGGTTTCGCTGGTGCTGCTGATTGCGTGCGCGAACGTGGCGAACCTGCTGCTGGCGCGGGCGGCGGGTCGCGAAAAGGAAGTTGCGATCCGTACAGCTCTGGGAGCGGGCTGGCAGCGCCTGACGCGGCAATTGTTGACGGAGAGCATTCTGCTGGCATTTCTGGGCGGAGTCGCCGGACTGCTTGTGGCTCGCGCGAGTTTGTGGGTAATCCACACGATGAATCCCGGCAATATTCCAAGGCTTGATGAGATTGGAATCAACGGGGCCGTACTTGCGTTCACGTTTGGGCTTTCGCTTCTGACAGGCATACTGTTCGGGCTGGCGCCGGCCTGGCGTGCCATCAGGCTGGATCCGAACTCCTCGCTCAAGGCCGGCGGCCGCAGCGGTCAGTCTGACAGTGGCCTGTATCTGAAGAGGCACAGGCTTCGCAGTTTGCTGATCGCGTCGGAACTTGCGCTCTCGTTGGTTCTGCTGATCGGAGCGGGACTGCTGATTCGCAGCTTCATTCGATTGCAGGGCGTGGCGCCGGGATTTGTCGCGGACCACGTGGTAAGTATGCAATTCGTCGTGAGCGATCCCAAATACAAAGACGAGAAGGTGCTGAATAGCTTCTACCACGAGATTGAAACGCGCATTGCCCGACTACCGGGCGTGGTAGCAGAAGGCGCTGTGTCGACTCTTCCGCTGACGGGCTCGGTGGGATGGGGAGGCATTCATGTAGAGGGATACAATCCGCCGCCGGGGCAGGAACTGCAAGTGGACATTCGTTCGGCGAGCGCAGACTATTTCCGGACGATGCAGATTCCTCTCGTTTCGGGTCGCTATTTCTCCGCACAGGACAACCCGGACACGCCGCAGGTGACGATCATCGATCAGAAGTTCGCGCAGCGATTCTGGCCAAACGGCGACGCAGTCGGAAAACACGTCTGGTTCGATCCGAAGAAGCCGATCACCATTGTCGGAGTCGCAGGCGTGGTGAAGCAGTACGGTCTTGATACGGACGGAAAGATCGCTACCTATTTCGCGATGCAGCAAGGACCAGACAGGGGTACGTTCCTGGTGGCTCGCTCGTCGACCGACGATCCCGGCCTGTCGAACGCGATGACACGCGAAATCCATGCGGTCGATCCCACGGTTGTCGTGTACGGAGTTCGAAGCATGAACGACCGGCTGCATGATTCCCTGGCGCGGCAGCGCTTTTCGAGCACCATGCTGGGGGCCTTTGCCTTGTTCGCTTTGCTTCTGGCGGCGGTCGGTCTCTACGGCGTGATGTCGTACCTGGTTACGCAGAGTACGCATGATATCGGGATTCTGGTCGCGCTGGGTGCGAGGCGCGAGAACATCCTCCGGCTGGTCGTCCGGCAGGGGATGCAGTTGACGTTGATTGGGGTCTTCGCTGGGCTGATCGGTGCGGTGGCCCTTACCCGGGTGATCGCGAGCCTGCTGTTTGGGGTAAGCACTACAGATATTGCGACGTTCCTGGCTGTGCCGGTGTTGTTGGCGGCGGTAGCATTCGCTGCGACGGTGATTCCGGCGTGGCGAGCTTGCGGAGTGGATCCAATGGTGGCTTTGCGGCAGGAGTAGTCTTTCGATCCCATTCGTTCCGATGAGCTTGTGACCATTAGGGGACTTTGTTCCTGGACGCACGCTCTGGTTCCTCGTTTCCCACGCGAACGCAAACCCGGCGGTTAGGATGGGGCACCCAGCTCTGTTTCCAGCCACAAAATCTGAGCCTGTAAACTGGGGTGGAGCGGGTTTATCGCTTTTCTGCGGGAGGTTGACCTCAATGGCATCCGTGATTCTTCCCTCGGCTCCGTCGGAGTCGCGTCCGGGGCGCTTTGGCATCTACGGGGGGCGATATGTTCCCGAGACGCTGATGGCGGCTCTGCTCGAACTGGAACGTGAGTACGAGCTGGCAAAGGCCGATGCGGTCTTCCAGAAAGAGCTGAATGACCTGCTCCGGGATTTTGCGGGACGTCCTACTCCGCTGTACTTTGCGAAGCGCCTGACGGAAGAACTGGGCGGAGCGAAGATATACCTCAAGCGCGAAGACTTGCTGCATACGGGCGCGCACAAGATCAACAACGCGCTGGGCCAGGGACTGCTCGCGAAGCGGATGGGCAAGAAACGGATCATCGCCGAGACCGGCGCGGGCCAGCACGGCGTAGCGACTGCGACGGTGTGCGCGCTGCTGGGCATGGAGTGCGTTGTCTACATGGGCGACGTGGACATGGAGCGGCAGGGGTTGAACGTGCTGCGCATGCGGCTGCTGGGGGCCGAGGTTCGCGGGGTTTCCTCAGGATCGAAGACCCTGAAGGATGCGATCAGCGAGGCCATGCGGGACTGGGTAACGAATGTGCGGACGACGCATTATCTGCTGGGGAGTGCGCTGGGTGCGCATCCGTATCCCACGATGGTGCGGGATTTTCATCGCTGCATCAGCCGCGAGATGAAGGAGCAGATCCTGGAGAAGGAAGGACGGCTACCGGATGCGGTGATTGCCTGCGTTGGGGGTGGTTCAAATGCGATTGGGGCCTTCTATGAGTTCCTGCACGACCGGGATGTGCGGTTGATCGGTGTGGAAGCAGGCGGGACGGGAACGGAGCTTGGGCAACACGCGGCGCGGTTTCGCGGCGGGGTTCCGGGGGTTCTGCAGGGGACGCTGTCGTACATATTGCAGGATGAAGACGGGCAGATCGCGCAGACACATTCGGTTTCGGCGGGGCTGGATTACGCGTCGATAGGACCGGAGCACGCGGCGCTGCATGACTCTGGGCGCGCGGAGTATGTGTCGCAGGATGACGCGGCGACAATGGATGCTGTCGTAAAGCTGGCGCGGACGGAGGGAATTCTGCCGGCGCTGGAAAGCGCGCATGCGGTGGCGGAGTGTATCCGAATTGCAGGGACGTTTAAGCCGCATGACATACTGATAGTGAACCTCTCCGGGCGCGGCGATAAAGATATGGGGATCATCGCAAGAGAGCTGAAACTGTCGGAAAAGTGACTTCTCATTCCCAGGTCCTCAAGTGCGAAAGACCTGAGGCACCCTCATTCTGGTTTTGAAGTGAGTTTTTGATCGTATGGCGTTGAAGTTCAAGCACAAGCCGGGGATGGTGGCGTATCTCACGACGGGGGATCCCGATGTGGAGACGTCGCTGAAGATCGCGATCGAGGCGATCGACGCCGGCGCGGATGTGATTGAGCTGGGAGTGCCGTTCAGCGATCCGCTGGCGGACGGGCCGGTGATTCAACGGGCGAGCGAACGGGCAGTGGCGCGGCACACGCGGATGGGGGATGTGCTGCGGGTAGCGAAGGGGATTCGCGCGGCTCGGGCGGATGCGGGGCTGGTGATCTTCACGTATCTGAATCCGATTCTTCGATACGGGTTGCGGAAGTTTGTGGATGATGCGGCGGCGGCCGGTGCGGATGGCGTGCTGGTGATCGACATGATCGTGGAAGAGTCCGGCGAGTATCTCGTGGAGATGGAAAGCGTGGGACTTGCGCCGATATTTTTGGCAGCGCCGACGAGTCCTGATGAACGGCTTGAGGCCATTGCCACGCACGCGAAGGGATTTATCTACGCGATTTCGCGCACCGGAATCACGGGCAAACAGCAGAGCCTGACGGCGGATGCCGAAGCGCTGGTGAGCCGAATCCGGCGATGGAGCAAGCTGCCGGTGGCTGTGGGATTCGGCATCTCCAACGCGGAGCATGTGGCGCGAGTGGGAGAGTTTGCGGATGCGGCGGTTGTCGGCAGCGCGATTGTGGAGTTGATCGAGCGGTCGACTCCCGAAGCAGCGCCGGAAGCTGTTGCTCGATTTATTAAGGGTCTGCGCCAGCCCCAAGCGGCGTTGACCCTGTGAAAAGACAGTGGTCAGGGGTCAAAGATCAGTTTTCAGTTGCGGATAGCCGGACATGGATCTTGTTCATCTTGCACTGGAAGCGCGAATTGACGGCTGACAGCTAACGGCAGCTATTCACGCACAACGAGGATGAAATGACGCTGGAAGAATTGCGCGCACAAATCGATGTTCTGGATCGCCAGCTCGTGGAGTTGTTGAGCGAGCGGGCCCGCGCTGCACTGATGATTGGTCACCTGAAGGTCAAGACATCGCTGCCGGTGTACGAGCCGGCGCGCGAGAAGGTGATTTATCAGAATGTGCGGGCGGCGAACAAAGGACCGTTGCCGGATATCGAGTTGACGCACATTTACGAGCGGATCATCGACGTGATGCGGGCGCTGCAGCGGAATGAGTTGGCATCAGAAAGGGCTGCCCTGAAGGGCCAAGGCACTGGCGCACCGGCGAACGAGAATCCGGGATCGGCGCCCGAGACTGGGAAAGAAAAATGATCGTTG
>Ga0157374_10000613_pt1 | contig 31556 bp, 24 predicted proteins | sample M25metaG_FD_115308 | JGI IMG/M metagenome (GOLD analysis project Ga0157374, IMG submission 115308) | Miscanthus rhizosphere microbial communities from Kellogg Biological Station, Michigan, USA - M2-5 metaG | ecosystem: Host-associated > Plants > Roots > Rhizosphere > Soil | place: USA: Michigan...
AAAATGCCGGGAGGATTCGTCGGAGTCGATGTCTTCTTTGTGATCTCCGGCTACCTAATCAGTGCGATTGTTTTCTCTGAGATCAACGCCTCGCGTTTTTCAGTGCTGGGTTTTTATGAACGACGCGTCCGCAGAATCTTCCCTGCGCTTTTTGGGATGTTGATTGCGGTGAGCGCAGTGCTCAGCCTGCTCCTGCTCCCTGGCGAGTTCACAACGTATGCACGGTCTGTCATTGCGGCGACGCTATCTTCCTCCAATTTCTACTTCTGGCAGCATTCCGGCTACTTCGATTCGCCGACATCCAATCCGCTGTTGCATACCTGGTCGCTGGCGGTTGAAGAGCAGTTCTACATTCTGTTTCCAATTTTCCTGGTACTCACGCGGCAATTTTTTCCGAAGAGACTGAAATCGGCGGTCATCGCGCTCTTTTTTCTATCCCTCGCGGCCAGTGAACTGACACTGCATAACAATCCGACGTCGGCGTTCTATATGCCTCATACGCGCGCATGGGAACTGCTGATGGGAACGATCATTTCGCTGGGGTTCTTCCCGCAACTCCGGTCAACGCTCCTGAGAAATCTGGTTACGATTATCGGGATTCTGATGATCGGCTACTCGATCTTTCGCTTCAATGCACAGACGCCGTTCCCGGGCTTGCGTGCGGTGATTCCATGTCTCGGATCTGCCTTGATCATCGGCGCAGGCGAATCTGGATCATCTCTTGTCGCAAAAGTGCTTTCGTGGCGTCCGGTCGTCTTCGTAGGGCTCATTTCGTATTCTCTCTACCTTTGGCACTGGCCCATCATTATCCTGAACGGCCTTGGATTGTCCTTAGACGTCAGCGGGTTTGTTCCTCACAGGCTTGCGGTCTTCTTCTTATCGCAGGGCGCGAAGAAGGGAATCGAGATCGTGCTCTCGTTCGTGCTGGCCACCTTATCGTGGCGATTTGTTGAACGCCCGTTCCGCAGCTATCCGCGGCGCATCGAAAGGAAGCCTTTGTTTGCTCTCTCGGCTGCCGTTATGGCAATGCTGATCCTGTCAGCCGGGGCGGTTATCTATTCTCACGGGTTTCAGGGAAGATTCCCCAGCAGAGCAGTACAGGTAGCGTCGTTCATGTCTTCGTCCGACGTTCCCGCGAATGTTGCGTCGACCAACGTTGTCACTGCTGCATCAACACCGAAAAAAGCGGCTGTGGCGGCCCCATCCAAGCCGGCTTCTCCAAGTCTCGGGCAACTTGGCCAATGTTCAATCACCGAGGACAATCGGGCTTCGATCTTTGAGGATTCAAAATGCCTCGAGTCGCCCACAGGGACGAAAAGTTACCTGTTGCTTGGAGACAGCACTGCCGGCGCTCTTTTCCGCGGACTCAACGCTCTGCCCAACTCCAATGTGTCGCTTGCGGCAGTGTGGGGATGCAAGCCGGCTCTCCATCCGGACGGAACCCCCCTTTGCAAGCAGATGCTGGATTTCATCTTCCAGAAGTACCTTCCTACGCACCCGGTTGAGGGCCTGCTTGTCGAGGCGCGGTGGTATCGGCAGAATCTGGCAGCCCTCGAAGAGATCATCGATTGGTCGAAGGGGCACGGGGTGAAAGTCTCCGTGTTTGGTCCGGTGGTGGAATATGATGCGCCCCTGCCGAGGCTCCTGGCATACTCCATCGCCTGGAACAAACCGAATCTTGCTCAACAACATCGTTCCGCGTTTTCGGTGGCACTTGACGATCAAATGCGCGATCTGGCGAAGAACCAATGGCACGTTTGTTACATTTCGCTCTACGACGCAACCTGCCACGATGGGCGTTGCACCGAGTACGCGGATGAGAAAAATGGGATTCCCTTTCTCAGTGACGAAGTGCATCTGAGCGAAGACGGTTCTAAACTCCTCGCCAACAGGCTCGCCAGGCAAGGCGAGCTGCAGTGCACGGTATCAAACGCCACACCAAACTCCGACATTTCGCTTCGATAGCGCGGCAGGTTATCGAATGAAGAGAAATGGATCTGCATCAGAAAGAGTTTTCACCATTACGATCTTTGGCAAGGATGTAAATCATGAGACCGTTTGATCGCGACGGCGTTTTTATAATGTCGTTCGAGACCGAAGGGGGAGAACTGCGCAGGCGTACGGTTCGTGGAGCCGGAGCCACCCTGTTTGCGGGAGCGAGCACTCTTGCGATTCAGGTGACGGCTACGATCACGCTTGCCCGCATCCTCAGTCCGAGTGATTTTGGTCTCATTGCGATGGTGACGACGTTCAGCCTTCTTCTGGTGAATTTCGGATTCAATGGATTCACCGAAGCGATTGTGCAACGCGAAGAGATGAGCACAGACCTCGCGAGCACTATCTTCTGGATGAATCTCGGATTCGGAGCAATTCTCACAGGCGTTTTCGCTGCTTCGGGGTCCTTGCTCGCGCGATTCTTTCACGACCCGCTCGTCAAACAAGTGGCGCAGCTGGTGTCGTTCACTATTGTTTCAACAAGCGTGTCAACTGTGCATCTCGCGCTGCTGAAGCGTGCAATGCATTTCACGGCAGTATCTGCGAACGATATTTTTGCGCGACTGATCTCGGTCGTGATTTCAATTGCTCTCGGTTTGAAAGGCTGGGGGTATTGGGCCCTGGTGGTCGGAGCGATCGCACAACCTTTGAGCACGAGCATAGGTGCTTTCTGGCTCTGTCGCTGGGTGCCCGGACGCCCGAAGTTCATCTCCGGCGCCAAGGAATCTTTTCGGTTCGCGCTTCACACCTATGGCAATTTCGGTGTGAACTATCTCTCTCGCAATACCGACAACCTGCTCGTGGGCTGGCGATTCGACGCCCAATCGCTCGGCTTCTACAAAAAGGCTTATGACCTTTTTGCGCTTACAGCCAATCAATTTGTGGCTTCGCTCGCCATTGTCGTCGTTTCCGGTTTGAGCCGGGTAGCAAAGAATCCAAGCCTGTACCGCCGAAATCTGCTCGACGCAATCTCGGTGATGGCCCTTGTCGGAATGGGAATGGGGGCCGCGTTAACGGTCATGGGCCGCGATCTGATCTTCGTTCTGCTTGGACCGAAGTGGGATGAGGCAGGACGCATATTCCAATACTTCGGACCAGGAATCGGGCTGATGGTCCTTTACAACACGCATTCGTGGATCCATCTCTCGATTGGAAGGCCCGATCGCTGGTTCCGATGGGCGATTGTGGAATTCGCCGCAACTTTTTCTCTATTCCTGATCGGCCTGTCCCGTGGTCCCGAGGGGATCGCAATGGCCTGGAGCGCATCATTCTGGCTCCTGTCGATCCCTGCGATTCGCTACGCAGGCGCCCCGATCGACCTCAAGGTGTCGTCGGTGATTGCCGAGACGTGGCGGTTCGTTTGCGCCTCAGTCCTCGCGATGACTGCGACGTTTTTCATCGAAAAGGCAATCCCATCTTTGCTTAGAATGCCCGGTACCTCAGGCGCCCTCACCCGGATCGCGGTCGACTTTTTCCTGCTGATACCGATCTATCTCGTTTCCGTTGTCGCTCTTTATCGAAGTTTCGACCCGCTCCATCGATTTATTACTGTTCTAAGAGACATGCTTCCCTCTCACCGGGGAGCCGGTCAGGAGACGGCAAGGCTCACACCTGAAATTTTTGCAGAAGCACAACGTCCAGCTTTAGGGGCTTCAAAAGCCATGCCACTGGTATCGATTCTCATCCCCGCATACAACGCGGAGGAGTGGGTTGAGAAAACCATCCGTTGCGCACTGACTCAAACATGGCCGAACAAGGAAATCATTGTTGTCGATGACGGATCGAAAGACCGCACAGCTGAGATTGCCCGCACTTTTGAGAGCCACGGAGTGCAGGTGGTGGTTCAGCGCAATCAAGGCGCGTCTGCAGCCAGGAATCACGCCTTCTCCTTGAGCAAAGGAGACTACATCCAATGGCTCGACGCGGACGACCTTCTCTCTGTCGACAAGATAGAAAAGCAGATGGAACCCGTGATGAATGGGCTAAGCAAGCGAACCCTGCTTTCCGCATCATGGGCACATTTTATGTACCGGCCTCAATCAGCGCGGTTCAGCCCTTCTCCTCTGTGGTGTGACCTCTCACCCAAGGAATGGCTGCTGCGCAAGATGCAGTTCAACGTTTTCATGCAGACATCGACCTGGCTCGTCAGCCGTGAAATCACAGAAGCAGCGGGACCGTGGGATATCCGGCTCCTCGGCGACGACGACGGTGAGTACTTCTGCCGCGTCCTGATGGCGAGCGATGGAGTCCGTTTCGTTCCAGACGCACGTGTTTACTACCGCGCATTTCGATTTGACGGTCTGAGCTACGTGGGGAGATTCCCGGAGAAGATCGAAGCCCACTGGGTGTCGATGAAACTCCACATTCAATATCTGCGATCGTTCGGAGATACGCCCGAAATTCGTTCTAGTTGTCTCCGGTTCCTTTCAGATTCTCTGATCTATTTCTATCCCGAGCGTACTCACATCGTTGAGGAAGCAGAAAAAATAGCGGTGGAACTTGGGGGCTCTCTGGGACCACCACCCTTGTCATGGAAATACGTTCTGCTGGAGAGAATGACTGGATGGTCGATGGTTAAACCAGCACAGCGCATCCTGCGCCGGGTCCGATGGCGGACGACAAAGAGGGTCGATTACCTGTTATACCGACTGGAAGAGTGGTTTTCTTCCACTTCACAATCGTCGGACGAGGGGCCGGCACTGGTGATTCAATCGGGCGCATCCGCTAGACCAAATGTAGAGCCATTCGGTGACTAGCGCGGACATGCTCGGGAATTAGTAATTGGAAACGCTGCAGGTTGTTGGTAGCGAGGTTTGTTTTGACGGTCTGCAAATGAGGAGAGAATCCGAAGTGAGAATCAGCGTATTCGGTTTGGGGTATGTAGGCACTGTTTCTGCAGGTTGCTTTGCAAGCCAGGGGAGCGCCGTGATCGGTGTAGACCCGGTCCCCGCAAAAGTCGATCTCATTAACAGCGGACAGACACCGATCGTGGAGGTCGAGATCGGCGAAATCATCGCCTCGACCGTGAAGAGCGGCCGGTTGAAAGCCATGCACGATTCCACGGCGGCAGTTCACGACACCGATCTGTCCTTTGTTTGCGTAGGCACACCAAGCCAGCCGAATGGCAATCTCGATCTGCGCTATATCCGCCGGATCTGTGAGCAGATCGGCGAGGCCATCAAGACGAAGGCTGATCGCCACACCGTGGTCATTCGAAGCACGATCGTGCCGGGCACGATGCGTAAGATCGTCATTCCGACGCTTGAGGAGTTTTCGGGAAAGGTTGCCGGGAAGGATTTCGGAGTATGCAGCAATCCTGAATTTCTACGTGAGGGTTCAGCCGTCAAGGATTTCCGGTGCCCTCCAAAAACTGTGATCGGAGAACTGGACAAGGCAAGCGGCGACCTGCTGACTGAACTCTATGCAGGGATCAATGCACCGCTGATTCGCACCGATCTACAGACCGCGGAGATGGTAAAGTACGTCGACAACTGCTGGCATGCGCTGAAGATTGGTTTTGCCAACGAGATTGGCAACGTATGTAAATCGTTCGAAATCGATGCACATGAGGTGATGCGGATCTTCTGCGAAGATCGCAAGCTTAACATCTCGACGACTTATCTGAAACCGGGGTTTGCGTTCGGAGGATCTTGCTTGCCCAAGGACCTGCGCGCGCTTTCATACCAAGCCAAGATTCACGATCTGCAGCTTCCGATTCTGACGTCGATTCTGCCGAGCAATGAGCTTCAGATAGCCCGCGGACTCCAGATGATTATCGACAAGGAAAACATCAAGGTCGGGATTCTGGGATTCAGCTTTAAGGCGGGGACCGATGACCTTCGTGAAAGCCCCGTTATCGAAGTGATTGAGCGGCTTCTCGGAAAAGGTTACGATCTCCGGATCTATGACAAAAATGTGAATATCGCTCGACTGGTCGGCGCGAACCGGGATTTCATCCTCAACCGCATTCCCCATATTTCGAAGCTCATGGTGAATAGCGCCGAGGCCGTGATTGAGCATGCCGGCACAGTGGTGATTGGCAACAACGATCCCGAGTTCAGAGGAATTGCGAAACAGGTACGCGACGATCAGCAGATCGTCGATTTTGTGAGAGTGATGGACGGGAGGAGTGAGCGTGGGAAGTACGATGGCATTTGCTGGTGAGACGGCCACTGTGGTGGGGGGCGATAAGGCGGCGAAGAATGAGATCGAGAGATCGATCAATCGGCTTTCGCAATGGCTCGACAAAAACGACTATCGCGGCTATGACACTTTTGATGGATTGAGTGCGGTATATCTGCGGCCATTAACATTTAAAAGCCCCTTATTGCGGACGGTTCTGCAGCAGGGAGTACGTCGTTTCCCATTGAATCTTCGACCTCTATTGGGAATTCGGAAGGAGCGATCGACGAAAGGCATGGGATTCCTCGCGCGCGGCTACATGCGGCTTCATGAAGAGACAGGCGATCCCGCATGGGGCGAAAAGGCCAAGGCCGCGCTGGCGTGGCTGGTGGACCATCGCTCCAAGCGTTATTCGGGTTCGAGCTGGGGAAACCACTTCGACTATCAATCCAGGGCGTTCTTTCTGCCCAAGGGCGTTCCCACGGTGGTGTGGACCTCGCTGATCGGTCATGCCTTTCTCGACGGATACGAGCATTTCAAGGACGAATCGTACCTGAAGATCGCAGTCAGCGCGTGTGACCATATTCTGAAAGAACTCACAGCCTTCCCTGACGGCGAAGGAGTGTGTATTGGATATGTTCCCGGAAAGGATAGCCGGGTTCACAATGCCAACACGCTGGGCGCGAGCCTGCTGATCAGGACATACAGCCATACCCGCCACCAGGAGTATCGCGACCTGGCTGAGGCGTCGCTCCGGTACACAGCGAGCCACAAGCGCCAAGACGGCTCATGGTATTACGGAGAAAAAGAAAACCTCCATTGGGTCGACAATTTTCATACCGGCTACGTTCTTGATTGCTTTCTTCATTACGAGCAGAGCACCGGCGATATGCGATTCCATGAAACGATGATGGATGGATATCGTTTTTGGAAGAATACGTTCTTTCTCGAAGACGGCACGCCGAAGTATTACGATCACAAAGTGCTCCCATTGGATATTCAATGCTGCTCGCAGGCAATCGACAGCCTGATGTTTTTCCGGCATATGGATCCGGACGCACCATCCCTGGCACTCAAAGTCGCGAGGTGGACGATTGCCAATATGCAGGACGAGACCGGCTACTTTTATTACCGTCGCTATTCGCCGTGGATCGTCAACAAAACTCCAACTTTGCACTGGGGACAAGCCACCATGTTGAGTGCGCTTGCGGCTCTCAACCAGTGCCTGTAGAAAAGGCCCCGTGAAGAAGAAAATCCTTATCATCGTCGAGAATCTGCCAGTGCCCTTCGACACCCGGGTCTGGAAAGAGGCTTGTACCCTGCACAACGCAGGCTACGAAGTCTCGGTGATCTCGCCGCGCAGCAAAAAGTATCCCAAGTTCCACGAGGTACTGGATGGAGTGCACATCTTTCGCCATCCAGTGCCCGAGGAAGGGAACTCGGCGTTCGGGTACATCTGGGAATACAGTTGGGCGCTCTTCTGGGAATTCGTTTTTGCGGTCTGGGTCTTTATGACCCGCGGGTTTCAAGTCATTCAGGGCTGCAATCCTCCGGACAACATTTTTCTCGTTGCCCTTCCGTTCAAGCTTTTCGGGGTTCGCTACATATTCGATCACCACGATGCAAGTCCTGAACTTTACCTCTCCAAGTACGAACGAAAAGATTTGCTCTACAGGATACAGGTCTGGCTGGAGAAATGGACCTTCCTGACCAGTGATGTGGTGATGTCGACGAATGAGAGCTACAAGACGCTCGCAATCAGTCGTGGTGAGCGCTGCAAAGAGGATGTGTTCGTTGTTCGCAACGGACCGGATCTCGAGAAGTTCAGACCTGTACCAGCCCGCGAAGATAGAAAGCAGGGCAAGAAGTGGATGGTCGGCTACGTGGGAACCATCAGTGTGCAGGAGGGGCTGGAAATCCTCGTTGATGTTGCGGAATACATTCGTCGAGCTGGCCGCACTGACATTCAGTTCACGTGTATCGGTGGCGGCCCGGGACTACAATCTCTTCGCGAACTAATCGCGGCGCGAAAGATGGAAGAGTACTTCCATTTCACCGGCCGGGTCTCCGATGAGGAGTTGCTCGAGATCCTTTCCACCGCCGATGTTTGCGTCAATCCTGATAAGCCATGTGAAATGAACGATATTTCGACAATGATCAAGATCGCGGAATACATGGCTCTGGGCAAGCCGATCGTACAGTTTGATTTGAAAGAAGGGCGGTACACCGCGGGAGAAGCGTCGCTCTATGCGGATAGTCAAAATCAAATCCCTGATTTTGCCGCTAAGATTCTCTGGCTGCTGGACCATGCTGAGGAACGAGTGCGAATGGGCACGTACGGTCGCACGAGAGTGCAGGAAAAACTGGCATGGAAGTATTCGGAAGCGGGCCTTCTGGCGGCGTATGATCGGGCATTTGAAAAGCGGGCGGGCAACAAGTCTAATCCCTCAGCCCGCATCACGGAACCGGTACTCAATACTTCAAATTTGGAAAGTCAAAACTCAGAGGAACTTGAGTCCAAGAGCGCATAACAAAATGCTTCGGCAGCAAATCGAAGCGCATCTTCGGCACCGGCCAAACGCAGGTGCCACCATTCGGTGAGTGATCGGACGTATGGAAAGTTATCTCTCGACTTACTTCAGGTGCCCTGAAGACGCAGTAAAGATCGTACTTGAGGGGGCGCTCTCCTCGGCGAACGGATACTTCCGGTTCGGCCGCGGCGCCACGCTCTACGGGCGCTTATCGGGCAAAGATGCTTCCGCACGTTCAACTCCTGAAATGGACGATGTAGCTACGAATGTGGTGCTGGACCAGGGCAAGATTCGTCTCCCCTTCGACTTGAATGAGGCAGTCGGCAATCTCTACCGCGAAACCTACGCGGATGAATGGCGAAATGGTCCGGTATCAATTCTTTCGATTCCTTACTACTTCATCCGGCCTCTTCTTCCGGTCGGCGCCAGACGGCATCTGCAAAAACTCTACCTGCGGAATTGGGACAAGCTGGTATTTCCGCATTGGCCGGTCGACTTTTCGGTCGACAACGTATTCGAAGAGCTCATGGTACTTGCACTGAAGGCTACGGGGGCGGAAAAGATTCCGTTTATCTGGTTCTGGCCAGACGGGCACAAAGGCTGCGTCCTGATGACGCACGATGTGGAAACGGAGACTGGACGAGCTTTCTGCAACACCCTGATGGACATCGATGACTCCTATGGAGTCAAAGCGTCCTTCCAGGTGATTCCGGAAGAGAGATACATCGTCAGTCCGGACTATCTTGACGCCATTCGTCAGCGCGGCCATGAAGTGGCGGTTCACGATCTGAATCACGACGGCCACCTATACAAAAACAAAGAGCAATTCGTCGAGAGAGCGGCCAAGATCAACGCGTACGGCAAAAAATACAAGACGGCGGGTTTTCGCGCCGGGGTGCTGTATCGCAAGCAGGTGTGGTACGACCAACTCGATTTCGCCTACGACATGTCGGTGCCCAACGTAGCGCATCTGGATCCGCAGCGTGGCGGCTGCTGTACAGTCATGCCGTATTTCATCGGTGACATTCTCGAAATTCCTGTCACAACCATTCAGGACTACACGCTCTTCAATATTCTAGGCGACTATTCGACACGGATCTGGCGGGAACAAACCAAAATGATCTGCGAGAAGTCAGGCCTGATGAGTTTCATCATTCATCCCGACTACGTGATTGAGAAGAAGGAACGCGCTGTCTACGAGGAGTTGCTGCAACACATCGCCGAGCTTAACGAGCAGAAAGCAGTGTGGCTATCGACTCCGAGCAAGGTAAATGATTGGTGGCGTCAAAGGGCGCAAATGAAGCTCGTTCAAGGACGGAATGGCTGGTCGATTGAGAATTGCGCCGACCAGCGGGCACGGGTGGCTTATGCGCGGCTCGACGGCGACCGCTTGGTTTACGACATTGATAGGTCCGTTCCGGGATATGCGGCAGAGGTGAACGAGCCTGCGCTGCAATCCAAGGCTGCGGGTTCCAGATGAAGGTGTTTTTCAGCACTTTGCACGCAGGTCTGATCAGGAGCGAATTTCCCGTCGCCACTGCGACACACGATTGAGAACGATCATGGCAACCATTCCCCAGGAGCCACACCCTATCGACGCCAGTGCAGCGGCGGAGAGCCAGACTGTTGGCGCGCTCGTCGTTGGCGGCGATCATCCGGGCCTCGCCATTGCCCGCAGCCTTGGGAGGCGCGGGATACCCGTCTACATCATCGATGACCAGTACTGCGTTTCCTCGTTCTCGAGATACGCGACAAAGGTGATTCGCGTCGAGAGCATTCTCGACGAGCGAAAGACGGTCGACGCTGTCCTCGAAGTGGGACGCCGCTACAACCTGCGTGACTGGGTACTATTCCCGACACGCGATGAGAATGTCGCAGCATTCTCGCGATATCGTCATGAGCTTACCCCGTTTTTCCGCGTGACGACTGGAGACTGGGCCAGCGTTGAATGGGCATGGGACAAGAAGAAGACCTACGAGTTGGCGGACAGGCTAGATATCCCTTGTCCGAAGACGTTCAATCCGCGATCGATCGACGAGGTACCGGCCCTCTTTCCCCGGCTGCCGCTCGCCATCAAGCCTGCGGTGAAAGAGAACTTCTTCTATGCGACCGGCGCTAAGGCATGGCGCGCGGACACGCCGGAGCAGTTGTTGTCGCTCTACAAGAAGGCGATAGCGCAGATCAAACCGGAAGAGATTCTTATCCAGGAAATCGTACCCGGAGACGGGACGACACAATACTCCTACTGTGCATTTGTACACGATGGCGTTCCTACCTCGGTTCTGACGGCGCGCCGTATCCGGCAGCACCCGCGGGAATTTGGCCGCGCTGCAACGTATGTCGAGACGATCGATGCGCCGGAGATCGAGATTCTGTCGGAGCGTTTCCTGAAAGCGATCAACTATCACGGGGTGGTGGAGATCGAATATAAGCGGCATTCGCGCACCGGCGAGTACAAACTGCTCGACGTGAATGCGCGGCCATGGGGATTCCACGCGATTGGACCAGCTGCCGGCGTTGATTTTCCATTCATGATCTATGCCGACCAGATGGGAATTTCGGCGGAGCCCGCGCGGGCCAAGGCAGGAGTTGGATGGCTGAGAATGGTGAGCGACATTCCGACGGCAATTTCGGACTATTTTCACGGCAGTCTAAGCATTTCAACGTATTTGAAATCGCTCAAAGCCACCAGGGTTGAGTCGGTATTCAGCGCCGGAGATCCACTTCCATCGCTTGCCGAGATGGTGATGCTGCCTTATCTTGCCGCCAAGAAATATCTCAAATCTGAGAAGTAGAAGAGACGGGACTTTAAAACTGCATGTCTGAACTGGTAATCGAATCCGGACGCATCGAACGCCAATACTGGCGTGATTTGTGGCGCTATCGCGAACTGTTCTTTTTCTTCACGTGGCGCGACTTACTGGTGCGTTATAAGCAGACCGTTGTGGGAGTGAGCTGGTCGCTGATTCGCCCGCTTCTAATGATGACTGTGCTAACGGTGGTCTTCGGCAAACTGGGCAAGATGCCGGCAGCCGGCGTACCGTATCCCCTGCTTGTCTTCTGCGGCATGCTTCCGTGGCAGTTTTTCGCAACGGCGATCTCTGAGTGTGGGAACAGCCTGGTGATGAACTCCAACATGATCTCCAAGGTCTATTTTCCCCGCCTGGTGATCACGGTGAGCAGCGTAATGACGACGCTCGTGGATTTTGTGGTCTCAGCGCTCTTTCTTGCCGTACTGATGATCTATTTCCACTTTCCGCCCCATGCGACGCTGCTGGTTCTACCGATCTATGTACTCCTGATGCTTGGTGCCTCGCTTGGAGTCGGACTCTGGATCGCGGCGCTCATGGTTGAGTATCGCGACTTTCGCTTCATCGTGCCTTTCGTTGTCCAGTTCGGGCTGTACGTTTCGCCGGTCGGCTTCCAGACCAGCATTGTTCCAGCGCGCTTTCGACTCCTTTACTCACTAAACCCGATGGTGGGAATTATCGATGGATTTCGCTGGTGCATTCTAGGGGCAGCCACTCCGGTTTACTGGCCAGGCGTTGCCATTTCTGTAACCGAAGTGGTCTTATTTGTCGCCTCTGGGATCTGGTATTTCAGGAAAACCGAGCGAACCTTTGCGGATGTGATCTGACCCATGAGTACATTGAATAACCCAAAAGCAAACAAAGCCGGCTTTGCCATATCGATAGAGAATCTTGGCAAGCGGTACACCATCGGGCGGCAAAGGTCGGCCAACGATGGCATGCGTCACGTTCTTGAGACGGCTGTTCGCGCGCCGTTCGCACGTCTGCGGTCGGGGTGGCAGAAGAAGATCGACAGCGTCGATTTCTGGGCCTTGAAGGGCGTATCTATTAACATCAAACATGGTGAAGTGGTGGGGATCATCGGTCGCAATGGTGCAGGGAAGAGCACCCTGCTAAAGATTCTCAGCCGGATCACCGTGCCGACGGAAGGCAAGATCAGCATTGATGGCCGTATAGCTAGCCTTCTGGAAGTGGGCACTGGGTTCCATCCGGAACTGACCGGGCGCGAGAACGTGTTCCTCAATGGTGCGATCCTCGGGATGAGCCGTGCCGAGATCCTGGCGAAATTCGACGAGATCGTAGCATTTTCTGAAATCGAGGAATTTCTCGATACTCCGGTTAAACGGTACTCGTCGGGCATGTATGTCCGGCTGGCGTTTTCTGTTGCGGCGCACCTCAACCCGGAGATCCTGATCTGCGATGAAGTCCTCGCAGTAGGGGATGTGTCGTTCCAGAAGAAATGCCTGGCTAAGATCAAGAGTTTTGCGGAGAGCGGGAAGACCGTCCTGTTTGTCAGTCATAACATGGACACAATCCGAAATCTCTGCGACCGGATCGTATGGATCAATGCCGGGCATGTCCAGGAAGATGGGCCGTCGGAGGAAGTCATCGAGTCGTACTTCAATGAACTTTCCAAGGAACTCAAGGTTTCCCGCTCAAATCCAACGTACGGTCTCGCCATCGAAAACGTGCTCCTGAAGAACGACCGCGGAGAAGAGTGCAACCAGTTCCAGCCGGGAGAAGATCTTGTTGTCGAGGTCTCATACAACGCTCAGGCTCGCATTGAACGAGCGATGCTGGCGCTGGGTGTCCTGGGAATCAATGGCGCATGCTTCATCTCAAGCATGTTGCTGGATGGTCATTGCCCTGAGTTTCTGGAAGGGAAAGGAAAGATCTCTTGCACTTTCAAGTCGATTCCCCTGCTTCCACAGAGCTATTCGGTAAAGCTGAGCATTCGCGCTGCAAATGCCAGCGATATGATCATCCCCTACCAGGAAGTTGCCTATTTCAATGTGGTGGGTGATCTCGCGGACTACGGATACAAGGGCGAATACGAAACCTATGCCGCCCGCTCGACATCAGTCGTTGTTCCGTACGAGTGGCAACTTCCAGACGGCTCGACCGTGCCCGTTTCCCTTAGTCGCGTACCGCAACCTGTTGGCAGTCCGGATTTCACCTTCAAGGGCTGAACGCTCCTCAACGCAAATCCACCTGCATTTCCAGCACTCACGTGCCCCTGGTCAGATATGAAAGACATTGTCGTGATCGGCGGCGGTGGCCACGCGAAGGTTGTCATCAGCATTCTTCGAAAGCTGAAGGCATTTCACGTCATCGGCTACACCGATCTGAAAGACAACGGAACCTTGTTCGAAGCCTCATATCTCGGCGATGACAATGCACTGGCGAGATTGGCGGCGGGACACGGATTGAGTGCCGCGATTGGTGTTGGACAGGTTGGGCTGGGAAGGATGAGATCGGAACTCTACCAGCGGGGGCTTTCGCTGGGACTTTCGTTTCCATCTATCGTTTCGCCCGATGCAATTGTGAACGAAGAAGTGGAACTGGGTGAGGGAACTGTTGTGATGGATGGCGTCGTGGTGAACCCGGGAGCCGCTGCCGGAAAGGGTGTGATTGTGAACTCCGGTTCCATCATTGAACACGACGTGGTTCTGGGCGACTGGGTCCACGTCGCGCCGGGAGTAACAATATCAGGGGCCGTAAAAGTGGGGATGCGGAGTATGGTAGGCGCGGGAGCCGTCATCATCGAAGGCCGCACCATTGCAGACGATTGCATGGTAGGCGCGGGCGCTGTTGTCATTCACGATCTTATTGAGCCTGGCGTGTACGCTGGATGTCCGGCGCGCAGAATACGATAGCAGAATGAAACCCATATTTATCATTGCCGAGGCCGGAGTAAACCATAACGGCTCGCTCGATCTCGCTCTGCAGCTTATCGAAGCGGCAAAAGAGTCGGGCGCAGATGCGGTAAAGTTTCAGACGTTCAAGGCTGACAGCCTGGCGACAGCGTCAGCGCACAAGGCGGCTTACCAGGAGCGCACTACCGGCAAAGCCGAATCGCAGTTTGAGATGCTGAAGCGCCTCGAATTGGGCATCGAGGCGCATCGCAAACTCATCGAACATTGCCAAAGAATTGGCATTCAGTTTCTTTCGAGCCCGTTCGACATCGAAAGCGCCGATCTGCTGGAAACGATGGAACTGCCTCTATACAAGATTCCATCTGGCGAAATCACGAATGTGCCTTACGTTCGGCACATCGCGGGCAAAGGTAAGCCGGTCATCCTGTCCACCGGAATGTGCACGCTGGGCGAGGTCGAGGAAGCCATAAAGATATTGCGCGATTCCGGCGCAGCGGACATCACGCTTCTTCACTGTGTGACCGAGTATCCGGCCCCATTCAACGAGATTAATCTGCGTGCGATGCAGACCATGCGAATGGCTTTCGGGCTTCCCGTTGGCTATTCCGACCACACACCTGGCATTGAGATTTCGATTGCAGCTGCTGCCCTCGGCGCAGTTGTGATTGAAAAGCATTTCACGCTTGATCGAGATCTACCGGGACCGGACCATGCAGCCTCACTGGAACCCACGGAACTGAGGCAACTGGTGAATGCGATTCGCCATGTGGAAGCAGCGCTCGGAAGCGGCATCAAAACGCCGGCCAAATGCGAGATTCCCAACATGTCGATGACGCGCAAGAGCGTTGTTGCCGCTCGGACCCTCAATGCAGGACACAAGCTGCAATCGGATGATCTCGCCATCAAGCGTCCAGGTAACGGAATCACTCCCGGTCAACTTGGCGATTTGGTTGGCCGCACGCTGGGCAGCGATGTACAGAAAGACGAGCTTCTCCGTTGGGACCATCTCTCGTAAAACGTCGAAAGATCTGCGTCGTCACGACCAGCCGGGCAGACTATGGCCTGGTTCGCGGTCTCATGGCGGCTGTCAAAAGCGATCCCACACTTCGGCTTCAAGTGATCGTCTCAGGAATGCATTTCTCGGCGAAACTTGGCAATACCTGGCGAGATATCGTTGCGGACGGCTTCACCATCGACGCAAAAGTGCGGATGAGGCTCGAGGGAGATTCGGCGCTCGAGAATGTTGAATCGGTGGGTTCGGGCATCTCCGGGTTCGCGAGGGCGTTCTCGAAGTTGAGGCCGGAGTTTCTTGTGCTGCTCGGCGATCGTTTCGAACTTTTTGCGCCCGCGATCTCGGCCCTAATGCTTCAGATCCCTATCGCTCATATTCACGGCGGCGAGTTGAGCGAAGGCGCAATTGACGATTCAGTTCGCCACGCGATCACCAAGATGTCCTCGCTTCATTTTCCGGCGACGGAGGTCTATCGTCGTCGAATCATTGCGATGGGCGAGCAGCCTGATCGGGTGTTCAATTTTGGCGCGCCGGGGCTTGACCAGATCCGCAGTTTGCCTCTCATGTCCAAGGCAGAACTGGCCCAAGATCTTACACTCTCGTTCCGGGAACCCGTAGCGATCGTCACCTATCACCCGGTTACTCGCGAGACAGGGGTGGATACCCAGATAGGGGCATTGCTGAAAGCAGTGAAACAAAGCAGGATAACTGCAGTGTTCACGGCAGCCAATGCTGACGCTCAAGGCGCCCGCATTAACGCCCGGCTCAAATCGTTTTGTGAAGCCGAGCCGGATCGCTTCAAGTGGGTACCGCATCTCGGACATCGGCGATACCTGAGTTGTCTTGCACATTTCGATCTGATGATCGGGAATTCTTCAAGCGGGTTGACTGAAGCTCCCTCATTTAGGCTTCCCGTCGTCAACGTTGGAGATCGGCAGAATGGCCGCGTAAAAGGCGCCAATGTGATTGACGTGCCATGTACCGCTTCGGGGATATCCGGCGGAGTCCGACGTGCTCTGAGTGTGAGGCTTCGATCTTCGCTCAGAAACTCACGCAGCCCCTATGAGCGTTACCGGGACGGACGTGTTAGCGAAAGGATCAAGGATGTCCTCAAGGAAACAGAGATTTCCAGTGATTTTCTAAAGAAACGCTTCAACGATGTCCCCGGACGGTGAATCTGATGAGCAACGCCTTGTTTGCAGCCTCAGATGTGACAGAATCGAATGAGACTCTCACGATGACGGAAGACGTACGAGCATTCCTCGTTTCCGAGACTTTCACGATTCGGCAGGCCATGGAGCAGCTGGAGCGGACCGAAGAGAAGATCATCTTCGTGGTCGATTCAGACTTGTGTCTCGTTGGCTCGCTCACGGATGGAGACATCCGCAGGTGGATTCTTTCGGACGGAGATTTGAAAGCGCAGGTCGGACTTGTGTGCAATCGTCATCCTCGCGTTGTTGAAGAGGATTTCGAGGCAGACAAGCTTCGAACCGAAATGCTGGAACGGAATTTGAGCTGCGTTCCGGTGGTCAGCCTCACTCGCCAGATCGTCAAGCTCGTCTTTTGGAAAGAGATCTTTCAGAGCGACGTCGCGGTTGCGCCGAAGCGACAGCTCAATCTGCCGGTCGTGATCATGGCAGGAGGAAAGGGCACGCGTCTTGCTCCGTTTACGAATGTCCTCCCCAAGCCGCTGATACCGATGGGAGATCGTACGGTGATCGAGATCATCATCGACCAATTCCTTCCATACGGTCTGAAAGCTTTCCACCTCTCGGTAAATTACAAGTCGAAGATCCTCAAGTCGTTTTTTGAGGAACTAGCGCCACAGTACTCGGTTGCCTATATCGAAGAGAGGGAACCCAGAGGCACTGCGGGTGCGTTACGTGCTCTCTACGAGGACACTTCGGACAATCTGATTGTGACGAACTGCGACATCATCATCCAGGCGGATCTGGCGGAGCTGGTCTCGTTTCATGAAGAGAACGGCCACGACCTTACGCTTGTCGCGTCGCTGAAGGACTACAAGATTCCCTACGGTGTGTGTGAACTGGGAAAGGGCGGCAGCCTTGCGCAGATCAAGGAGAAGCCACAATACAGCTTTCTCGTGAATACAGGTATGTACGTGGTGCGCAGAGACAAGCTAAATTTGATTCCGGAAAATGCATACTGCGATATGACGGATTTCATCGAGACTCTGAAGCGGCAGGGCGGCAGCATCGGAGTTTTTCCAATCGGCGAAAATGCCTGGATCGATACTGGCGAGTGGACGGAGTATCGCAGAGCTCTGGATCATTTCAGCCATCTTGGCTCGGGTTCACCGGCCGAATAACTTCACATCGCGAAGGCATTCATGCTCAATGGAAATAGGATCGTTGCGGTAGTTCCCGCGCGAGGCGGGAGCAAATCGGTCCCGCGGAAGAATATCCGACCGCTCGGCGACAAACCCTTGATTGCCTGGTCGATTGAAGTTGGGCGGCAGGTGCCGGAAATCGATCGCGTTATCGTATCGACAGAGGACGCCGAGATTGCAGAGATCAGCCACCGCTATTCGGCTGAGGTATATCTCCGGTCTGAAGAACTTGCGACTGACCATGCCCTGGTCATCGATGTCCTCACGGATTTGGTGCATAGGCTTCGTGCGGAAGGCGAGGCTATCGATATCCTTGTTTTGCTCGAGCCGACCTGCCCGTTCCGTTCCGTTGAGGACGTGCTCGGTTGCGTGAAGCTGGTTGCGAACGGGGATTGCGACTCTGCGGCGACTTTTACCGATGCGGAGTTGAATCCACATCGAGCGTGGAAAATTGACGGTCATACGCCGGAGGTATTTATCCCTGGCGCTGTTCCGTGGCTTCCCCGGCAACAACTGCCTGAGGCGTATCAGCTGAATGGAGCGGTTTATGCGGTGCGTACAGACGGTCTACTCGGATCCTCGCAATCGATGTTGTTTGGGCGAGCAGGGGCGTTGAAGATGCCTCGGATAAGATCGATAGACATCAACGACACAATCGATATGATTGTTGCTCAATCCGTACTAGCAATGGAGTCCAATGCGTAAGGTTGTATTGGTTACAGGTGCCAGCAGTGGAGTAGGTCTTTCTTTAGCCAAGTATCTTTCGGGTCGTTACGAGGTAGTAGCAGTTGCCCGTCGCATCGACAAGATGAAAGACGAGCTGCGCGATCACTCGAAGGTCACAATCCGCCAGGCAGACTTGAGCCGTACCGAAGAAGTCCTGGATCTGGTGGCATGGCTGACATCTGAATTCGAGCATGTTCCCTACGTCATCAACAATGCTGGCGTCAATATTCGAGGCGGTATCGATACGCTTGGTCTTGATCAGGTGAATCATTGCATGAGCCTGAACGCGCTTGCACCGTTCATGATTCTGAACGGGCTTTTACCTGCAATGAAGGCCAACAATTTCGGGCGAGTCATCAATGTGACGTCGGGCGCGCCACTCAACTGTTTTCCCGAATTCGCGGCATATAGCGCTTCCAAAGGCGCACTGAATGCCATCACAGTGACCTGCGCGAGAGAATGCGCAGATTTGAATATCCGGATCAATCTCATGAGTCCGGGGCCGGTTCGCACAGAGATGGCCCCAAACGCGACAATGGATCCGTCAGCATGCCACCCTACCGTGGACTATCTTCTGGATCTGGATGAGCACGGACCGACTGGACGAATGTTCTGGCTGGGCTATGAGATTCCACTGTTTCCGGATCTTGGCGGCATCAACTGGCTTGAGGGCAAGGCCGACTCCAGATTTCGGCAGGTTATCGGGTCGGATTTGGTAAGGAATCAAGAGATCTCAGTGTAACGAGAGGCCAGAACCTCTATATGGATGGTGGGTGGACGATATGGCAGGTTCAATCGGGATCATTGGCGTAAGCGAAGGAAACGGACATCCGTTCTCGTTCAGCGCCATTATCAATGGCTACTCTCCAGAGGGGCTAAAAGATTCCGGGTGGTCCGGCATCTATGAATATGTGCGGCGCAGGCATGCGTCAGAGTTTGGCCTAGGTGGATGGAAGGTGACTCATGCATGGACCCAGGATGCGGAAGTCACCCGGAAACTTTGTGCTGCATCGCTGATCGAGAATCCAGTCGGTGACTACCGTGACTTCCTGGGCAAGGTCGATGCGGTGATCATTGCCCGGGACGATTTCGAGTTGCACTTTGAGATGGCGCAGCCTTTTTTGAGGGCTGGATTGCCCGTTTTGGTGGATAAACCGCTTTGCCTGGATCCTACACAACTGCGTGAATTGAGTCCGTATCTTGAATCCGGACAACTGATGTCCTGCTCCGGAATGCGTTATGCGCGCGAACTTGATGAGCCACGCGCGACCCTCGACTCCTATGGAATAGTGAAGTTGATTCGCGGAGCGATCGTTCTTTCGTGGGAAAAGTATGGCATCCATATTCTCGACGCTGTTCTTGGGATGCCTACGTCGCGTCCGGTATCGGTGAGAATGACGCCTACTGCGCACGCGTCCGCTGTAATTCGGTTCGCGGACGACAGTCTGCTTCAGATCGACGCACTGGGCGAAGCATCGCGGACGTTCCATATCGAGATCTTTGGGACGGAGAAGAATGGGGCCTTCGATATTACGGACAATTTCTCGATGTTCCGCCGGATGCTGTGGGAGTTTACGAATTCGATCGAAACGAAGCGGCCGGCAATACCTGCTCAGAGGACATTAGAAATCATGCGGACGCTCATGGCGGGCCGCTTATCCTGCAAAGAGAACCGGGAAGTGAGACTGGATGAAATCGCAATATAGAGACCTTTTCAGTTTGCGCGGGAAGACCGCTATTGTCACCGGAGCGGTGGGGATTCTTGGACAGGGTTTCTGCAGAGGCCTCGCGGAGTTCGGCGCGCAGGTTGCCGTCGCAGATCTCGATCAAGAGCGCTGCTCAAAATTTGCCGATGAGTTGCAGGCCGATTACGGGGTCCCGGCAATGGGCATTGCGTGCGATGTGGCCGATCCTGCATCTGTCTCAAAGACGGTTGACAGCGTCGTCTCGCGTTTCGGTTCTATCGATGTCCTCCACAATAATGCAGCTTCGAAGTCATCCGACCTCGACGCGTTTTTCGCCAGCACGGAGGAGTACTCACTTTCCGAGTGGCGCAAGATCATGGCGGTGAATGTCGATGGATTGTTTCTGGTTGCGCAGGCGGTCGGCAAGCAGATGCAAAAGCAGGAGACCGGAGGCAGCATCATTCAGACCGCATCGATCTACGGCATAGTCTCCTCTGACAAGCGGATCTACGAAGGGTCTTTCTACCTCGGCCGGCAAATCAGCAATCCGGCTGTCTATTCAACGTCAAAAGCTGCAGTTGTCGGGCTCACGCGATATCTTGCGGCCAACTGGGGAGACCACCGCATTCGAGTGAACGCTCTTGTTCCCGCTGGCGTCGAAAGCGGCCAAAACGATACCTTCAAGGCGCGTTACTCTGCGCGCGTCCCGCTGGGCCGGATGGCACAGGCGACGGAGATGGTGGGCGCCCTGGTATATCTGGCCAGTGATGCGTCGAGTTACGTTACGGGCCACTGCCTCGTTGTCGATGGCGGCTTGAGCGCCTGGTAGCAAAGCGTGAGTTGAATCGTTATGGTTCGACTCAGGCCGATACCCCTGGGCTGCGATTAAGTCATATACGACGAACCCGCAGCACCTTCTTTGCGATTCCTCAGTCATTTTGCGAGCGCCAATGCACCGCACAGTCACAATCGTCATGTATCACTATGTTCGAGACCTCGAGCATTCCCGATATCCTCGTATCAAGGGTCTGACCGTTGATGGTTTCCGAAATCAACTCGCGCATATCGAGAGCCACTACAGCCCGATTTCGGCGAATGATCTGCTCGAGGCTGTCAATTTTCCGCACCGCAGCCTGCCCGAAAACGCAATCCTTCTGACTTTCGACGACGGCTATATCGATCACTACGATCATGTTCTGCCTATGCTGAAAGAGAAGGGAATGACGGCCTGCTTCTATCCGATGGCGCAGGCGATTCTCGAGCATCGCGTATTGGCGGTTAACAAGATTCAATTCATTCTCGCCGCGGTAGAGAATGTGTGGCCGCTAATCGACGAGGTGTTCGAGGCCCTCGACGAGTTTCGCGCTCAGTATCCTCTCAAATCACGCGAAGCTTACCTGATGTCAGTGACAGACAAGCATCGTTACGATCCGCGGGAGGTCACCATCTTCAAGCGCCTGCTCCAGCGGGAGCTACCTGAACCGGTGCGCGCTGAACTGGTTGACCGTCTGTTCAAGCAGCATGTAACCGCAAATGAGGAGGAGTTTTCGAACGGGTTGTACATGTCGCTCGATCAGCTGCGTGAACTCCACGATGCAGGCATGCACGTCGGAAGCCACGGGTACAGTCACGCGTGGCTCAATCATCTGTTGCCCGAAGCACAGCAGACAGAGATCGATCTCTCGCTCGGATTTCTCCGCCAGGCCGGGATCCCGCTTGAAAACTGGACGATGTGCTACCCGTACGGCGGATATGACGAGTCGTTATTGGGTGTTCTGCGTCAGCGAGAGTGCAAGCTGGGGTTCACCGTAGAAGCACGCGTTGCAGATCTGGAACGTGAAGGGCGGCTTACCCTGCCTAGAATTGATACCAATGACCTTCCAAGCTGAATCGAATATGAAAACCATGATGCAGATGCTGCGGGACCTCACACCGCTCAATCGCGCGGTGTGCGCTCACGGATATGACGAAACCATCGCCTATTTACTCAACGTTCTTCCGTTTGAAGTCATCAGTTTCCCGGCAAGCACAGAACACAATGGCTGGGTAATTCCGCCATCCTGGGATGTGGTCGAAGCGAGCATCTCAAAGGACGGCAAACTAGTTTACGACGGGATGATTCATCCCGTGGGGGTGATCGGGCTCTCGAGTGAGTTCTCGGGAACGGTGTCCCTCGAGGAGCTTCAGAAGCACCTGCACTACGACCATCGGGATCCCGATTCCATTCCCTTCCATTATCGCCAGTTCTTCCGGTCGTGGCAGCGGGACTGGGGATTCTGCCTCCCGAAGCGCGTCTACGACGAGTTGACACCCGGCGACTATGACGTGGTGATCCGCACCGAGGAGGCCCCTGGGGATCTCAAGGTGCTTGAGTATGTCCATCGCGGCACATCACCGTACACGATACTTCTGGGCGGCAACCTCGACCATGCCGGTGTCGCAAACGACGGCCTCGCCGGATGCGTGGTGGGTATAGAAGTGTTGCGTCGTCTAGCCGGCCGCAAAACCAGGCTCAGTTATTCGTTGCATCTTTCGCCGGGGATCGTTGGCCCGGAGTTCTACCTGGGCAAGATGGACCCCTCAGCGAGAAAGCAGATTCTCGAAGGTTACTTTCTGGAGATGCTAGGCAGCGACACGAAGATTGCAGTGCAGGAATCGCGCAACCCGCTGGCGACGGTGGCTCACGCACTTAAGTCGAGCCTTGACAAACTCGGCCTTACCTATCGAACCGGGGCTTTTGAAACGGTGATTGTGAACGACGAGTACATATTTGAGAATTACGGCATTCCGATGGTCTCATTCTCGCGATTCCCATATCCTCAGTACCACTCTCATTTCGACACCGCCGAGACCATGCGGGAAGACCGCCTTGAGGAGGCTGTTTCCGCTCTGATGGGCGCCATCGACATCCTTGAATCGTCCCCGATCGTCAGCAAGCGGTTTTCGGGCAATATTTGCCTTTCCAATCCCAAATACGATCTTTATATGGATTATGGTCAGGTTGCGCTCGGCGACTCCTTAACCGAACACAAGCGAAAGATGCGGCACCTGATGGACATCATCCCCGCCCTCGACCGCCCAATCAGCGTAAGGGCTCTTGCCGACCACATGGGCCTTCCTGAGCCCGACGTGCTCGCCTATCTTCTCCGCTGGGCTGAAAAAGGCCTGATCGAACTCTCTTAACTGCAATCGATACATCGGTTTTGCCTGTTTACCATCCCACTTTCGATACCTTGTAGCTGAGACGCTGTAGTCTGAGAATGGTCAAATGAAGATTCTGGTCACTGGCGGTGCGGGCTATGTCGGCTCGACCCTCGTTCCCCTCCTGCTCTCCGAAGGCCACCAGGTCACGGTTCTCGATACGCTGCTGCACGGCGGCGAGTCCCTCCTGGGCTTTTGGGCCAATCCGGCATTCGAATTCAAATTAGGAGATATCCGCGACGGCGATTTATTGCGCAGCCTTCTGCCAGGTGTAAATGCGGTTGTGCATCTTGCCGCGATCGTGGGTGATCCAGCCTGTGCACGCAATCCTGAGATCTCACGGGCAGTGAACCTTGACAGCTCGCTTGCCCTTATCGAGGAATGCAGGAAGGCCGGCGTTCAGCGATTCATCTTCGCCTCGACCTGCAGCAATTACGGTCGGATGGCCGACCCGACGAAGTTTGTGGATGAAGATTCGGAGTTGTCTCCGGTCTCGCTGTATGCCGAGACCAAGGTCGCCGTCGAAAAGACACTTCTTGCGAGCGCCGGCAAGGACTCATCCTGGTGTCCGACACCGCTTCGTTTCGCCACGGTCTTTGGCGTCAGCAGCCGCATGCGATTCGATCTCACCGTAAACGAATTTGCGATGGAGATGCTTACCAAGAAACATCTCGTTGTTTTTGGTGAGCAGTTCTGGCGGCCATACATCCATGTGCGCGATGCAGCGCGCGGCATTCACGCGGTGCTGAATGCGCCTGCGGAGAAGGTCTGCGGCAAGGTATTCAATGTTGGCTCAACAGACCAGAACTTTCAGAAACAGCAGCTCGTGGATATGATCCGGCCGCACGCTCCGGATGCGAAAGTCGAGTTTGTGCACAAACAGGAAGATCCCCGCGACTACCGGGTCACCTTCTCGCGCATTCAGCAGGCTCTCGATTTTCGAATTACGCGCACGGTAGCGGACGGCATCGAGGAAGTGGTTCACCTCGTGCGCGCCAAGGTTATTCAAGACTTCACCGAGAAGAGATTCCGAAATTGAGTTCACACGAAAAATTCGCACCCGGTGCACCTCCCCCCGCTGATTTCATTCCGCTAATCGTGCCTGAGATTCGCGGAAAAGAGTGGCAGTATGTGAAGGAATGTCTCGATACCAACTGGGTATCCTCCGTGGGAACCTATGTCGAGCGTTTCGAGCAGATGGCCGCTGAGCGAGCGGGTACGCGGTACGCGGTGGCCACGGTCAACGGGACATCCGCGCTTCACGTGTCCCTGCTTCTTGCCGGAGTAGAGCGAGACGATGAAGTCTTGATCTCGACCTTGACGTTTATCGCGCCAACGAATGCGATTCGCTACGTCGGTGCATGGCCTGTTTTCATCGACGCTGAACCACGATACTTTCAGATTGACCCCAAGGCAGTTGTGTCGTTCCTCGAGAACGACTGCACATTCAGAGACGGAGAACTGCGCAACAAACGCACGGGGCGGCGAGTCAAAGCAATTCTTCCGGTACACATTCTCGGACACCCGGTAGATATTGATCCGATCCTCGCTGTCGCGGAAAAGTATTCGCTTCCAGTGATTGAGGATGCGACTGAGGGTCTGGGCGCGACCTATCGCGGGAAGAGTCTTGGTAGCTTCGGACAGACAGGTTGCTTTAGCTACAACGGGAACAAGATCATCACCACCGGTGGCGGCGGGATGCTCGTAACAGACGACGAAAGGCTCGCTGTCCGCGCGCGCTATCTGACCACCCAGGCCAAGGACGATCCGATTGAATACGTTCACAACGAAGTTGGCTTCAACTATCGGCTTACAAATGTTCTCGCTGCCATGGGTTGCGCACAGATGGAGCAGCTGGATGCATTCGTGGCCGCAAAGCGATCGATTGCCGAGAGGTACCGTCGATCGTTTTCCGATCTGCCTGGGATCAGCGTTCCAGAAGAAGCCTCATCGGTGTCGAGCACTTTCTGGATGTACACAATCTTGATTGACGAGCAGTTGGCCGGCATTGACTCGCGAAGCCTTCTCCGGGAGCTCGGCAAGCGCAAGATTCAGAGCCGCCCATTGTGGCAGCCCATGCACCATTCAAAGGCGCACGACGCATCGGGAAGTCCCGCATGTCCGATAGCGGATAGGCTGCATTCGCAGGCCTTGAGCTTGCCGTGCTCAGTAGGGCTATCTGCCAGCTCACAGGACAAGGTAATCCAGTCAGTCGCAGAACTGATCAACGAGAAGTGCCACGCAGGCGTTTCCCAAAACAGGGCTTAGCGCGGCTTGATTTGAAGGTGTTCTCCAAATGAGGGTTCTGGTCTACGCGGACGATGTGATCGGTGTTCACTATGCCACCAATCTCGAGATTGCTGCGAAGCATGTCGAGCAGGGGGACGAAGTGCACCTGCTCCTCTGCCACGGCGACTTGGGGAATTGCCCATCGAACAATTGCCACGATCGCAAGGTCTGCCTTCTATGCAAGTCGAAACAAGCGGCTGGTCTGGCAAGCGAGGTTATGGAACGGACCCAGAAACATGTTCTGGATCTGAGCCGCTACCGTGACTTGAATCTGCCGGATCTTCAGACCGTCGAGGAACTGAAGAACTTCTCGCTAGATGGGATCAATCACGGGATGGAGGCCGCATCTTCGCTGATCTCTACATTCCGAGATTCAAAGCCGGACATGGATGAGAAAAGGCGAACGGCCCGCGGCAGCCTGTTCACTGCCGTGGCGCTCTATAGAGAATCAAACAGGCTGCTGGATGAGATCAAGCCCGACCTGTGCTACCTGCTGAACGGTCGCCGAGCGTCGCAGATGCCGATGGTTCGAGCATTGCAGGAAAAACAGATCAGGTTTTATACGTTTGAAGTAGGGCACAACTGGAAGAAATACATACTGATCGAAAACACTTACTTTCACGATCTTGAGAATAAAAAGGTGCAGATCGAGAAGTATTGGAGCGATCCAACTCCTCTGGCAGAGAAAGAGCGCCTGGGGCATCAGTTCTACCATGATCGGCGGTTCGGTTCCGGAGACGATTATCCCGAGGCAATTTACAAACGGAATCAAAATAAGGGAGTACTGCCCGAGGGGTTTGATCCAAGCAAGAGAAATATCGCGATCTTTAATTCGTCAGAAGATGAGTTCGCTGCCATCGAGGGTTACGACAATCCAGTCTACAAAGACCAGATCGAAGGCCTGAGCCGGATTGCGCATTCTTCGGATATCGATCCGAATATTCGACTGTATCTCAGGGTGCATCCAAACCTCGGTAGGATCAGCAACCATCAGACAGAATCCATCGCACGACTTGATGCCGGAAATCTCGTGGTGATCCCGGCAAATGCCAGCGTCGACAGCTACGCTTTGATGGAAGCCTCAGAGAAGGTCCTTACGTTTGGCTCGGCAATGAGCATTGAGAGCGCATATGCGGGGAAGCCCTCGATTCTGATTGGGCGGGAACCGTATGAAGCTGTTGGTTCGTGCTACACGCCAAAGAGTCATGAGGAGGCGATTGAGCTTTTGAATGATCGGCAGCTGCCTACGCTTCCCCTTTTAGGAGCGCTGAAGTATGGCTACTACATGGTTGCTCGCGACGTGGCCTATCAGTATTACGATCCTGCCACTAACACCTTCTCCGGACGCAAGCTCGAGCCTGGGCCGCTCGCGATTAAGGCGGTCGAGGCATTGCAGAATGGTCCTCTTCGCCGAGTCAATAACTGGAAGCGTTTTATTCTGGATCAAATCGGACCTTCTCGCCCGTTCTAGCGCCGCATGACTACGACGCCCAGAATCCTTCTTGTAAGCGACACGACGCGCCGGCTCAACTGGGGAGCGCGGGCAGCTAGCCTTGCCCTTCAGCAACACCTTACTGCAAGGCTTGGTCCTATCACCCTGCTTCCTGCTGAGATATCGGATAACCCGATAACAATCGATACCCTCTTGCCTGCATCGATTGCGTCTCCGCTTCTGACCAGGCGCAACAAGAACAGCGCTTTCCAGATGTACTACTCGCTGGAGCGGATGCTCGGAATGAAGGCGGATTACATCGAGCCTGATCCAGCGAAGAGTGCCCAGAACATCATCGATAACAGGTCTTGGAAAAGCATCGGCGAGTTGTACGAAGCAGTTCTGGGAGCGGACGTGGTCATCGTCGATGGCGATGGCGACATGATTTTCCGCAACCCGGCAGGTCGCATCCCACTTTTCAACCTGGCTGTGATCGAGTTGGCGGTTCGCCTCGGAAAGCAGACGCACTACATCAACTCAATTTTTGCGGATTGTCCGATCACGGGACGAAATGCGGAGTTCCTGGCACACGCGCGAAGCACACTCGCGAAGTGCGCTACGGTGAGCCTTCGTGACCATACTTCAATAGCGCATGCAAAGTCGATCGCTCCTGAACTTGATACCCGGTATTCCCCCGATGCGCTATTCATGTGGCACGAGCGAGTCGCGACTGCTGCGCGAGACCTTCCCGGCAACGGGGATTTTGCGATCGCGTTCCCGAAAGAGAAATCTGACTTTTTCGGCCGCATTCGGTTTGACCGGCCATACATCTGCCTTTCGGGTAGTTCGCACGCTGCGTTTTTTCAGGATCAGGCTGTCGAGACCTACAGCGCACTGGCGGCAGCGCTCCGCGATCATTTCAAGCTGGATATTTACCTAACACCAGCGTGTCATGGCGACCGGTATCTCTTCGAGGTCGCGGCGCGTACTTCACTGGCGATTATTCCCGGCGAAGTTCCGATCATGATGGCGGCAGGGATCCTGGCTAATGCGCGGGTCTACGTGACCGGTCGATATCATCCAGCAATTCTTGCGTCTCTGGGCGGAACGCCCACGGTTTTTCTGGGCGCAGATTCTCATAAAACACAGAGCGTTCAAGATCTCCTCGAGTACGAAAATCCACGAACCTTTTCTGCGCTTCCTGGGCCCGACGATATCAAGACCATCATTAGCCAGGTGGAACTGGAGCTTTCCAAGAGTGAAGATGCCCGCGATAAGATTCGGGTGGCAGCAAGGAGAAGAGCGAACGAGGCGGAGCGGGTGGCTGATTTCGTGTCGGAGAAACTGCCGCTGGTGACGCGATGACCATGATCGCGATCTCTGTGATTCTATGCACGTATAACCGGTGCGAAACTCTTGGGAAGGCTCTGGAGAGCGTCGCGAGTTGTGAAATGCCAGACTCGACGAGCTGGGAGATTCTAGTCGTTGACAACAATTCCAAAGACCGGACGAAGTCGGTAGTCGACGAATACTCGGCTCGGTTTCCGGGTCGATTCAGATACGTTTTCGAATCGAAGCAGGGGCTTTCGAACGCGCGAAATGCCGGAATCGCGGCCGCAGAGGGCCGGGCAATCGCCTTCACTGACGACGATGTCACGGTTAATCCGCACTGGCTTGAGAACTTGACACGACCTCTCATGGATGGGAGGTGCTCCGGAGTTGCGGGCCGTATTCTCCTTGGAGATTTCCATCCGCCTTCGTGGCTAGCGATCGGCGGCTCGATGAGTCTGGGCGGATCGCTGGTTCAGTTCGACCTTGGCGATGAAGAGGTGCCGCTTGATCGGGCGCCCTTTGGCGCTTGTATGGCGTTTCATCGTGATGTTTTTGAGAAGTTTGGCGGGTTTCGCACGGACCTGGGACGTTCCGGAAAGAATCTGATCGGGAACGAAGACACGGAATTCGGGATGAGACTTATCTTGGGTGGCCTATCGTTGCTTTATGTGCCGTCGGCGGTTGTCTATCACCCTGTTCTTGAAGAGCGGCTGACGAAGAAATATTTCCGTTCTTACTGGTATTCCTACGGGCGCGCCTTGGTCCGGCAGAAGGCCGAAAGACATTCTTTCGTGAAGGTGCCGAAGGTCTACATCAACGAGTTCAGGCGTAGATATCGATGGATGCGGGGCGAAGACAGGAATTGGTACAAGAAGGCACAGGGCCGGTTTTTCTGCGAGGTACATGCTCTGATGGCGCTCGGTCAAATCGTGGAGGGATGGCGTCAGTCCCTGAATAGCGAATCGAGAACATGAGGAGCACGGAACAACTCGCGCCGAAGAACGCCGGTCCCGCTGAATCGCAGCCGACGGTGATCATCACCGGGCCTCCATGGCCGCGGAGCGGAACGGGCCGAGTGATTCAGAGCCAGATTCGCTACTATCGTTCGCGCGGATACCAGACCGTCTTTATCGCCGTTCCTTTCCGTTGGAATTTCTTCCGCAATAGTCCCGTGTGGGATGAATTTCGAGAGGGGCTCAATGAACTTGGCGCCGACCACACCTTTCTAGCCGCCATCGAGCCAAAGGAATTTAGAAAAGCAAAGTATGCTGCAACTCTACGGCACGGCTTGCGCGGCACGGCGCTAGACTGGATCATCGCCATCGCGGCATCCGCTCAGTTGACGCAGGAAGACACTCAGGTTTTAAGGGGAGCTGACATAAGGCTCGTTCAAGCGAATCATGTTTTCACACTGGGATTCGCGCTCAGGCTGAAACAGCAATTGCTTGGAAAATCGCGGGAAGTTCCAGTCGTTCTGGACACGCATGACATCCAGTCGCATGTGGTGCGTGACAAACATGAGGTTAATCCCTGGAACAAACGCCTCGATTCAGAGGACCGTCTTCTGCGCTCAGAGATTGAGCACCTCAAAAGGCCTGGTGTCCTCGTTCATCTTTCCGTGAGCGACTTCGATTTTTTCCAGCGGGAACTACCCGCAGGGAAGCACCTGCTCGTTCTTCCGACAATCAATGAGCGATTCATTGCTGCAGTGAGAGATTCAAGCGATTCCGTGGATGCAGTGGATCTTTTGTTTGTGGCGGATTGGCACGCGCCGAATCTCGAGGCGACGCAGTGGTTTTTCGACCAGGTCTGGCCGTTGATCGCAAACCGCAATTACAAAGTGAAGATTGTCGGCCGCATAGCGCTTGGCGTCGAAAAGGAATTGCCGGATCTGTTCAGCGCATTTCGAAGATATTTTCTTGGGGAGGTAGCGGACCTGGTCTCTTACTACAAGGCGGCTCGATGTGTGATTGCCCCGATGGTTTCCGGCTCCGGAATCTCGATCAAAACGGTTGAAGCCCTGGCTGCCGGAAAGGCATTTGTTGGCACCACGAAAGCCTTCCGGGGAATACCGATGGATCAACTCAAGGCAATGGGAATCCGTGCGCATGACGAGCCGGTCCAGTTTGCGGATGCGATCGTAAGCGCTCTGGAGAATCGAGAATCTTCAGAGCGTCTGAGCAGAGCGGCTTACGAGGCGCTCTTCTCCAGCGAAGCAAGCTTCGCGCAGCGCGATAAGGCCGTTGAGGCAGCATTTCAAGATACGAAGAACGCCTTGGCGGAAGCGGGTTTGCAACGGAGATGAGCGCAGTATCGATTGAAGCAGCGAGAGAGGAACGGTCGTCAGGCCAGGACAGCGGCCATGCGCCAGCAGTGCTGATTCTCGGACCGCCCTGGCCGCGTAGCGGCACAGCACGCGTAATCCAGAATCAGGTTGAATACTATCGCCAGCGCGGATATATCACAGTCTTCATCTGTGTTCCGATTCATTGTTCCTTTACGGAAAGCTATTCAGAGTGGGACAGCATCAAGGCCGGTATACGCGAGCTAGGCGCCGATCACACATTCTTCGCCACAATTGATGCGCGAAGGTTCACTGCGGCGAAGTATACGACCTGGGCTGCAAATCTGTTTCGCGGCACAGCCCTGGACTGGATCGTCTTCACAGGAGCATCCGCGCGCCTAGCGGAGAATGAGCTGAGCCAAATACGTGCGATGGACATCAGGCTGATTGATGTCAATCATGTGTTTACACTCGGGTTCGCGGAACGGATACTCCGCGAGATTTCGAGTTCGCATCGCTCAATACCGCTGATTCTCGAGACACACGACGTGCAGGCGCACCTTCTGCATGAACGCCGTGAGGTGAATGGCTGGACGCATCGAGTGGATAGCCTGCAACGCCTGCTTGGAAGAGAGCTTGCCCTTGCCGATCAAGGAAGGGTTCTCGTTCACTGCTCAGTGGATGACTTCAATTATTTCAAGCCTCGCCTGCCCGGGAAGCCGCACGTTCTTGCACTTCCCAGCATCGACGAGAATTTCGTAGCTGAAGTTGAATCAGCTCGTCCGTTTGATGAACCGGTTGACCTTCTTTTCGTCGGGCAGAGCACCGATCCAAACAGCGCGGCAATCAAGTTGTTCCTCGAAGAAGTATGGCCGCTCATCATTGATCGTGGCTTCAAGCTCAAGATCGTC
>Ga0157374_10000615_pt1 | contig 31491 bp, 22 predicted proteins | sample M25metaG_FD_115308 | JGI IMG/M metagenome (GOLD analysis project Ga0157374, IMG submission 115308) | Miscanthus rhizosphere microbial communities from Kellogg Biological Station, Michigan, USA - M2-5 metaG | ecosystem: Host-associated > Plants > Roots > Rhizosphere > Soil | place: USA: Michigan...
CAGAATTTAGCCAAAATCAAACAGGGAAGGACCGTGTTTATCATTGCTCACCGTCTGTCGACTGTGCGCGATTGCGATGTGATTATCGCCTTAGATAAGGGACGGATTGTGGAAAGCGGAACGCATGCGGAACTCATGATGAAGCGGGGATATTATCATATGCTTTCTACCCAGCAAGAGGAGATGGAACCCCATGCCGCTCACATTGCTTAAACCCAAGGATGACAGTCACCAGTTTCGGCCCATGCTGGCTGAAATTGAAGAGGACCCGGGCTCTCCCTTAGGACCTGTGACTTTTTGGTTAGTCGTCGCCGTCTTTAGCTTTTTTCTCCTGTGGAGTATCTTCGGGCAAGTGGATGTGGTGGTTTCCGCCCGAGGGAAAGTGGTTCCCAGTGGTCAAGTGAAACTCATTCAACCGCTCAGTGGCGGAATGGTCAGTGAAATATTAGTTAAAGAAGGGGATCTGGTGCACAAAGGGCAGCCCTTGGTGATTATTGATCCATCCACTACGGCGCCGCAATTGACTTCGGCTCAGCAGACTTTGAGCCATGTCCAAGCTGAACAAGCTCGCTTGCAAGCCGCCACGGGCAATGGGAATTTTGCCGCAGATTCCGGGACGCAAGGGCGATTGTATGCCGCTTCTTTAGCCTCATTGGAAAAGCAACTGCAAGCCAAGGAAAAAGCTTTAGCCGGACTTGAGCAGCAGATGAAAGCCAAACTCGTGGAAGCCCAGATGACCCGGGAAACGCTGGCCATTAATCTGGAAAAGGAAGCCCGGCTCAGGCAGGTCAAAGATATTATCGCGCAAGATGATTATGACAAAGTGCAAAATGAGCTTATTACGGGCAAAAATAAGCTGAAAGAACTCACTCATGAGTTGGAGCAACTCCGCTTTCAGCAGCAACAAACCCGGGAAGAGATGGCTTATCTGAAAGAGGACTTTGAAAGCAAATCCTTGAATGAACTATCCGACAAAGAAAAGCAAATCACCCAATTGAAAGCGACCATTCAGGAGTCCAGCTTTAAAAATGCTCGGCAAACGCTAGTTGCTCCCGTAGACGGGCATGTGCATGAGCTGTTTGTGCATACCGTGGGTGGCGTGGTCACTTCGGCTCAAAAGATCGTTTCGATTGTGCCTTTAAATGCCCCACTCAATATCGAGGCCATTGTCACCAATAAGGATATTGGTTTTGTTAAAGTCGGGATGCCGGTGGCCATTAAAGTGGAAACCTTTGATTTTCAGAAGTACGGGACACTGAAAGGTCAAGTGAATCGCATTGATCCCGATAGCAAGGACGATCCCAAGCAAGGGCCGATCTATAAAATTCAGATTACCCCCCAGCAACAGCAATTATTCGTGGATGGGCATTGGCGGCAACTCACCGCTGGCTTGAGCGTCACCGGGGAAGTCAAGACCGGAAAACGCCGCATTATTGAATTCTTTATCTATCCCCTGATTAAACACCTCGATGAAGGCATGAGCGTTCGGTAAAATGCCTAAGCGAATAAAGTTTGGTCACTGTACTTTAATGATGCGTTAGAATTGAAAACCTTAGTTTATATCCAGGAAAATCAAGTATCACAGTAGGATGGAAAGAGTAAAACGCCTCCCAAACCAAGGAAAGGCGTTTTACTCTTAATAAAGGACTATATTGCTGGGTAAGTAGTTGGCATGGTAGACAGACTAGAAGCCAATCACTGTACCATTTGCTCCATTCGGTCCGCCATCGGCACGGATGCCTCCCAGTGCTTCTACAGTCCCTGTATTCACTGTGTTAGTGCCTATAATGGTACCTCCGTTCCCAGCGGGACCGCTAACATTAAATATAAAAGTATTTCCACCGTTGGACTCGATAGTGCCTGAATTCTTGACCGTATTAAAAGTGAGCAATCCTCCATTACCACCGGAATTGCCCAACCCTCCATTGGCGGCAATTAGCCCCGTATTAGTGAGATTCTCAATTTGAATGCGACCACCATGGCCACCCAAGGAATTCATACCGCTGCCAGCTCCGCCAGTTGCAGTAATATTACCTGCATTCAATATGTTTTCGCCTAGAAAGAGGCCGCCATAGCCCCCAGTTGCACCTATTCCGCCTCCAACTCCACCATCAACAGAAACAGTTCCATTATTAGTCAAGTTATTAGCGATGACTCTGCCTCCAACACCACCATTAGCAGAATCATGGCCGGAAGTATCTCCGCCTTTGGCGGTAATACTGCCAGCTTTAGTGTTCATTAAGTTTATAGCGTTAATTGTGCCCCCTATTCCACCCTGGGCACTGCTGTAACTAACGCCCTCTCCGCCATTAGCCGCAATTGAACCCGTGTTATTGAAATTCCGGAGCAAAATAGATCCGCCTTGACCGCCTATTCCAAACTCCCCGATTACGTTTGTTTCTCCGCTCCCGCCATTGGCCTGTATCAAGCCATTATTTTGCGATTTTACAGAAGGGTTCATGGTGGAAAGCCTTATTTGTCCGCCGTTGCCCCCTACATAGCGGCTACTCGTTGTGCCGCCGCTTACGCCGAGTATACTACCGCTCCCGCCATTCGCAGTAATGATCCCGGTGGACTGGTTCAGAATTTTTCTGCTGGCAGTCAGGCTAATTGTTCCGCCATTCCCACCATTCCCTCCAGGTCCGCCACCCGTTGTTGAGGTGGTGTCATCAGAACCACCGTTAGCGGTAATGCTGCCAGTGTTGCGGATACTGTTGGCATAATTATTCACCAGCCCTTGGAGCCTATTTAGGATGGATAATTTATTGGCAAGGCTGAATACGGTTGAGCTAGCCAATGCAGTAACCACTGGCTGAAGATTAGGACTGCCATTATTGGCCACTAACTGAATTGTGCCGCCTTTGGAGGCATTATTCATACCTGAAGTACTATTGATGCCATTGGCGTTAATCACCCCTTCATTATTGACTACACGTCCGATTACTTCGATGACGTTGGAATCTACCCCAGGCAAAGGAATGCCGCTGGAGTTTAGTACAGCGCCTTTCCGGATATCCACCACACCAGTCGCATTAATGTGGATACTGCCGCCGCCGCCCGTGGGGCTGCTGACATCAATTTTAGCCGTAGGGCCGTATGTGGCGGAATTGACGTTGATGTTCACATGTCCACCTTGATTCCCAAGTGCGGTAATATTGCCGTTTTGATAGAGATAGGCGGAATTCACCAATACTTTTCCCCCATTGCCCAGATAATCCCCTTGACCATTGACTAAGCCATTTACATTAATATTGCCATCGACCCGAACAACACTTTTAGGCGCGTATAATTGAATAGTCCCACCATTATTGTTTAAATTACCCGAATTATTCACTTCCAGACCACGAACTGTTGAACCACTTTTTAACCATAAATCTCCAGAATGGCTATTCAGGAAAGTGGTTTTACCGGTTGGCGTGTTATAAAACGTGCCAGCCTGAATAATCCGCCCGTCTTGAGTACTATTAATGGGGCTTAACGCATAACTTAGCGGGGATAACGTAATCGTTAAACTTAAACCAACGCAGTGAATCAAAATTCTTCTAATCTCTACTCTATTCATCTCTGGCTCTCCTCTTATTGTTGAAACTAATCAGGTGCAGATAAAGCTGATGTATACAGAAAATAATTAGCGGTAACACTACAGAGAAGATAGAGGGCTTTATATAGTCTTGTTGGGTAGAATAATTAAATTAATTATGGAATTCTTTAATTTTTAATCCAAAAGGAATTTCTATAATTACAGCTATTTATAAAAAATATAGTGATAAAAAGTTTGAAAGCTGAAAATCTAACACCAGTCATGGAGCACTTCAAGAAGGAAACACTTGCTCATACTGTTCAACTAGCAGATGTGAAGGCGGAAGACTATGATATCGTTTTCTATCCAGGCAGACTTAGTCCCATGTGAGATCTGGCCGAGAGTCCGGTTTCTATCGCAATAATTGAGTCTTCTACAATTCGGGCAAGCCAGTGGCAAGGTTTGCCATGCTTCTGGTGTACTTCATCACGATCCTCTATTGAAAGAAGAGCTGAGCAGTAGACATAACTAAAGCTTAATTCGGATTAGGTCGTTGCAATCAGCAGTGCCTCTGAGCTTCCCGGGTGGAGGCCATCGGATCTATGGGCAAAGTATCGTTTAGTCAGCTCCTTTCCTGACACATGATACGCCTCTTTAAAGCCTGCTTCTCTGGCCAGAGTAACCATTTCCTCCGGCGTAAAGAAACTGATGAAAGGCGTTCCACTGGCACGAGCTCCTTTTATTGCTGCTTCAAAACCAGGTCGTTCTTCTGGCTCTGAAAATTCAATGGGCAAAATGAAGGTCATGGCCAAAGTAGAACCTGGAGCAAGTCTTGCTATCTGCTGTAAGGTGGTAGTAATTGCCTCTTTGGTGAGGTACAAGCTAACGCCCGTAGAGGATACAACTGTTGGCTTGGCGAGTTCAAAGCCTGCAGTCTGAAGTTGCGCCATCCAAGAACAGTCTTCCTCAAAATTGACCGGTACAAACTGGAGCCAGTCAGGAAGTCCAAAGCCGAGTTCTATCAAGCGCTGACGTTTCCATGCCTGAGGACCGGGCTGATCGACCTCGAATATCCGTAGATTCGATGCAATTTCGGGTCTACGTTGAGCAAAACTGTCCAAGCCGGCTCCCAAAATGACATATTGGCTGACACCATTTTCAGCCTGCTCCCCGACGAGATCTTCAATAAATCGAGCACGAGCTACAATAGAAGCGCGAAAAAGACGTGTTCCCTGTGGATTCATATCCGGTCGAGTCCGCCAACTATCATCCGGAGCGACTAATCTGAAACCCACTTCATCTTCAAGTACGTGCGGAGCTTGATCAACCTGGACATGCATGGCTCGCCATAAGGCAACTCGTACTGCGCTACTTTCTGGTGCCATGGTTTGTTCTTGCATACTCATTTCATCTTCAAAGCTGAATGTAACTAATAAATTTGCCTGGAAGAGCTTCTAGCCTTCCTTGGACTTATTCATGTTTCCAAAGAAGGAACATTATTGCAAGGGCAGAATGGGTCTATAGTTTACTATTCTACGTTTAGTTTAAGAACTATTAAAAAGAACATAGAGCGAAGTCATTATTGATCTAGTGCATCACTATTGATTAACTGAGGACTCTGAAAGGTCCGAAATAATATAAACATCGAAAATATTTATGCCTAAAGTTTTTAAAATTTAGCAAACTAAGTTGCTCATCAAAGTAACCTTGGCTACTTTTATACAGCTAAACAAAACAAAAACAAGCAATATTGCGCTGAGTCGCCAACTGTTGAGCTTATTATTGCTTTATAAAGCTGGAATAGCTTTTAGGCGCCTAGTTTTCGATTTGAAAAAGTTGTTCAAACTTTCCAAAAATGACGACATAATACTTTTTGAGGTAAAATTTCAATATTCCTATCATTTAGTATGTTCTACCTTAGGAAATCATTTTTTGTTCGAAAATGAGTAAACCGTAAGTCCGAGGAGGCAGTGCATTACAAATGAGTCATCAAAGTTTCAACCAAAAGCTTGCAAATATAATCAGAAATCTTCAGCGCGTATCCATGTAGCAGATACATGGTTCAATTTTTTGGACCCTTTTTTAATTAAGTTGGATAATTAGAGGAATTGTGAATTGTGAAAAATTTACTCGTTCTAGTATTTATTATTTTGGCCGCTGCAGCCGCCTGGAATTTTTATAATCATCCAAACCCGGATCCCACAACGAACTTCGTCAGTTATCTACTCTGCGTGTGGCTATTTGTGGATAAAATTCAAGATATGACCTGGGAGGAAGATAGGAATAATTACCCTAGAAGAAGACTTTAGCGTGCCAAACTGCGCTTAAGGCCACAAGGCTGCTCCCTGAGAATAGAGGATATTGATATTTGAGAAACAATATCCTTTTATTAGGTTGGTTAAGTAAAGGACAACCTGGGATGGCTTGGATTTCAATCCTGAGGTAGTGAAGCCTTGAAAAAGTGGCGAACCTTACCAGCACTGTCATTTTAAGGCTCTCTTTATAGAGCTTCTAGATTCTTTGACCTGCATAACGCTTAAACTGCCAAATTGTCCTGTTGCTAACGATAAAGTGTCGCTTAAAGTTTACGGACAATACAGGCTGTGCCGTAAGCCAGCACTTCTGTAAGACCTTCCATCACTTCTGTGGCGTCATAACGGAATCCAATAATTGCATTGGCGCCATGTTGCAGTGCGTGGGCCGTCATGAGCTCAAACGCTTCTTCTCTGGCATGTTCGCAAAGTTCAGAATAGATAGTGATATTGCCACCAAAAATGGTTTGTAAACCACCGACAAAAGACCCGACTACCGAACGTGAGCGTACAACAATGCCACGAACAATGCCCAAAATTTTTTTCAATCGTATAACCAGGTAGATCAAAACTGGTAGTAATCATCGTATTATCAATTAAGCCCATTCTAAATAATCCTCTCTCACTATCGTTATTCTCAATTATAACGCTATTGGCTAATTTGAATTGTAATCTTTAATTTTCCTGCAGCTAACTAATACCCTCTCGTTTATCGATTGTTTTCTCCGCAGCGAATCGTTCAAGCGATGATGGGAAGATGCGATTTTAATTGATTTTAGAAAAATAAAATCTCATAAACGAAGCAGCCTAATCCAAAGAATATTCATATCCCTAGACTTTTTATTCCGCAATGGCTTTGGAGATTTTAAGTTAGAACAATTTTTGCCGCGAAAAAGCTTCAGCAGAGGACGAAAGTGGAGTGATGACTCGAAGATTTAGAAGTTCAGAGGGTATTTCGCGCTAGACAAGCCTATTGCGATATCAACTCTGACTTATGTCATTTTGATATTATTATAAATGTAAATATATATTAAGATTTTAGGATTTATGGTCAATTTCAATCTCCCATCTTTGTTGACTTTGTAGATATCCAACAAATTGTGCGCAGTGTCTTCTGGCTTAGAATGAGTAGACGTATATCATGACGAAATTTTTTGCCCCCAATAAGTATATATTATTGATTTTTATAGTCCTTATTGCGCTTTTTTCTACTCTTTATGCTGAAGCCCAACAGAAAACTACCTATTTTGATGAACCGCTTGGAGCAAGAATTACATTAAGGGTGTCTAATTCCTATCGCATTGGCGTTGGGGATCTCATATCCTTAAGCGTCTATCCTCAAGAAGAATACTCCGCCAGCAATATTTTGGTGCGCTCCGATGGAAAGGCCTCTTTTCCGAAAATTGGTGTACTGAGTGCAGCCGGCAAAAGTGTTGAAGAACTCACCGCTGAAATCAACAAGCTCTTAAATACCCAGCTTCGGAAACATTTTATAACCATTGGTATTACCAGTACACGTTCGGCCATCTTTTATCTGACTGGCGCGGTTAACCGGCCAGGCCCTTTTCAAATGGTTACTAATGTCAATGAGCAAAATTCATCGAATGAAGCCTCTATACGGCAATTGGACATGGGACTGAGCAACGTGCTTTCAAATGCAGGCGGCGTCAAGCTGACGGCAAACCTGTCTCAGGTGCAGATCCGTCACTCCAGAACCGGGGAAGTCCAGACGGTTAATCTCTGGAAAGTCTTAAAAGAAGGGGCTTCTGAACATGATCCGTGGCTGGATCCCGGCGACACCATATTCATCCCGGAATTGCCGCAGGGTGGTGTGATGAGCGATCAAGATTTCAAGATATTCGTCAATTCGGTTCTTTCGCCCCGGACTTTTCCGGTTCGAGTCATTGGAGAAGTTCATAACCCAAGCCTGGTAAAAGTAGAAGGAGAAACCCCTTTGCTGTCGACGGCGATTGCAATGGCCGGTGGCTATGCGCCTCAGGCGCTCAAAACTACGGTTGCGGTGCGGCGTTTTACGGATGACAATCATTTCACCACTCTTTTTATTGATACGCGAAAGTCCGATTTCATACTCCGGCCCAACGATATTGTTTATGTCGGTGAAACTAAAATGTATCAGACTGGTCGTTTTATGCAAAAAGCCGCTCAAATATTGGCGCCATTTAGCGAAGCCGCAATCATTGGGGGCAATGCTTCCCAGATGATGGGCTTTGGTGGTTGGCGGAAATCGAACTGGTCCCAACGGTAAAACAATATTGAAAGTCTACAGAGATATGCGAGAGTCTCAAGCGCTAAAAACCATGATCAAAGAATCGGAGCAAAAGCTTTTCAGCCGTATGAATATAGGTCAGGCTTTAAAACGCAATAAAAAGCTATTTATTAGCGTATTCCTCTTCTTTTGGTTGTTTTCGTCCACGATTACCCTTCTTAGTTACAAGCCTGCGTTCGTCTCAAAGGGTATGGTGATTATCAAGGATACCGCGCTGACCGCAAAATATGTGACGGGCGACAGTTATGAGACAACCACTTCACAAGCCACCAGTTCCGTTATTAATACCATGGGCTTGTTGAGCACAAACAAATATATGAAAAACTTATGGGAATTCTTCACCCAAAAACATCCTGAAGAACTTGGGAAAATTCATGTAAAAAAACTGTCGGACTGGGAAGCCTATTTTGAGGATGGCGGCAAATTTATCGAATATTCTAATTTTCCAGGTACTGACATTATTGAAGTTAAGTTTAAGTGGAATGATCCAGTCATTGCGCAAGAATGCCTGAGTATCGTTTTAGACACATTTCGTGATCTAAGCCTGCAGTTAAACCGGAAGGAGCAGCATGAGCGAGAACAATTCCTGGCTGCTCAGATTGCCGATATTCAGAAAAAGTTGGTTTCCGTGCGCCACCAGATCAGTCAATACAAGAAAGAGCACCAGATTGTGGATACCGTGGAGGAAAATGCCAATCTGGCCCGTGCGCGGGTTAATCTGAAAACGGATCTGGAAGCGGCAAAAGCAGAGGCGGCGGGTAAGAGACAACAAGTATCCGGGTACCAGCAATTGCTGGGGATGTCTCCGCGTAAAGCGCTCATCGCTACGGCTGTCGGCAGAAATGAGGTGCTCAGCAAATTACACTCCGAATTGTACTCGGCTAAACAGGAGCAGAATTTTTTACTCACCCGCTATACGGAAGCGAATGCGAAAGTCCAGGAAGTTAACAGTCGAATCAGCCAACTGGAGAATAACATCCGACAAGAGCTGATTAGAACAGTGGGTACGCCTACAGCCGCTGAATCGTGGAACAAGTACCCGGCTGCGGTTGCCGATAATACCAGGAGCGAAGCGATTTCCAGCATGCTCTCCGCCAAAACAGCGGCGATGGATTTGAACGCGAAAGCCCATGTTCTCAAGTCGTATCTCACTGAATTGAATAACCGCGCCCGGAACTTAAGTGATGCAGAAGCAACACTAGCCGCTTATAAATTGGAAGAAGCATCGCTGGATGAATCCTTAAGAGTTTTGCACCAGAAGAAACTGGACGCTCAGCTTAAGGAAAGTCAGACTTTGAGCAACGTTTTTGTTGTGGAAGAACCAAACATACCCATTAAGCCGGTCTTCCCTACGCAAAAAGTCTTGCTGGCACTCGACCTTACGCTGGCTATCGGTCTGGGTTTTCTCGCTGTTTTACTTCGGGCTTGCTTCGTGACAACCAGGGTACAGAATGATTCCAATCCAGAACAAGTTATGGAAAGTATTCCTCTGAAGCTGATAAATTCCAAAAAGCCCTATGGGAAACATATTGAAGCCCAGGTACCGGATTATGGGACTGTGAGCAGAAGTAGTCAAGTTGGAACCAAACGGGCTTTTCTGCCTAACCTGCAAGGGAATCAAGATTACAGTTTCCCAGGTCTGCCATCACTCAATACGCCCATTAGCTCATCCAAGTCCAGAAATGGTAATCTGGCGGAGCTTAGCCCGCTCTCTCAAACGAGAAGAAAATGACTATTTTTAGCCTTTTTTCTCCACAACGAAATCATGCGGAAGAACAGGCATTACCTTCTTTTCTTTGGTTTGCGTTTCTTGGCATTGCGTTGCCTCTACTGACCCACTGTTTTCTACCATCCATTCAGGTTTTCACTTTTTCAGAAATCTTGACTCCGGAGGCTATTTGTCGGCTTGGACTCCTGCTACTGGGTGGTGCGGCTTATATTGCCTATTTTCAGTTTGTAATCCGGCGACCGGTTTGGCTGGTGATTTACAGCGCAGTTCTGATTCGGTTTTCTATTTTACTGGCTCAAACTGTTGAAAAGACAGGCCATCATTTTCCATTGCGAGCCATACAGACGCCCTTGCTGGTTTTACCGGCAATAGTTCTTTTTGTGATTTATTTCCCCAAGCTTTATACCAATTACCGATATTTTAAATGGATTATTCTTTTCATCGCTCTATATATCTTTTATTATATTTTCTTTAATTATAACTTTATCGATCCTAGCGTTGCCAAAGTGACTGGAGTCAGCCTTTCCAAGGGCAATCTCACGGATTATCTGTTTGGTTTTACGTCATTCATATTGACCGGCGGCATGTTTCTGAAAGCCAAAACGACTGAAGAACGGATTCGGCTTTTTGAGCTTATTAACCATTTGCTGATTATTGAAGCGATCGTTGAGTCCGTATTGGCAATTGCTGGTTATCCCCTTGGACTTTTCACGATGAAAGTGGAAGGTTTCCGCCGAACCACCGGCTTTCTGACTCATCCCAACGAATTTGGCAAAAGTGAAGGCTTGCTGTTGATCTACTTTATCGGGCTTTACTATCACTATCTCCATAAAGGCGGTTTATCCGTTGGCAGGATCAAGTTGCTACTAGGGCTTGCGATCGTGGTGAAAATGTTTAGTTTTCTGCTATCGCTTTCGAAGAACTCTTTTGTCGGCTTTGCCCTGGCTTGCCTTGTCTACCTGATAGCGGCGCTGTTTGATGAAAAGCTCCGAAGGCGCCTGATTTTACCGCTGATGATAACGGGTAGCCTGCTCCTAGTCGCGCTGGCAAGTTATCAGGTTGCCTCGGGGGGAAAGGGGCTTATGACTTTGCTAGCCGAACGTTTTAGCGATACCCGAAGCCTGGAATGGCGTACCAAGGCTTGGGGCTACTTGCTGTCCAACTTGAACATGCGCTCCATATGGACTGGTCATGGACTGACTGCCAGCAACATGGAAATGTACCGCTTTCAGTACAATGCAGCCATCTCCAGCGAGCAACAATCCATTTACGTCCATAATGCCTTCATTCAGTTCATGTATGATATGGGACTTTTCGGGATGCTGATTTTCAGCGGAATTCTGTCTGCAGCGTATATGGCGATTAGGCGCTATCTTTCCGGGGCCAACAGTCCCCTGTATATTACCGTGATTGCTCTTTCCGTTTTTGTACTCGTCGGCGCGCTGACGGATGAGTGCATTACCGAAATTCATATGAACATGATGTATTGGTTTATGGTGACGATGATTTTCAGCTTTTTACAGGGCAATACATACGCTCTTGGTGCAAAAAATGAACCTATTTTTGTCTCAAACTGACTAAGCTGAAACATAAAATGGAAAGTATCACTTATGTCAGGGTGTACCGCCTTGGCTCAAACCTTTTGCAATCATTTGGCCAGCTATAGCAGAAGCCCCGCCGGTAGAGGGGGACGCGATATAACCTACAGCTTGAATAGCGCTACCCAAAATAGCGGCTCGTCTTTGGGCTGCTTGCCTAGCTGCATTCTGATTGGCTATATCTGCTTGCATTTGCAATTTGGCCTGATCAATAGAAAGATTTTGAGTTCGGTTGGCTTCATTTTCAAGCAAGTTGGAGCCTGAAGTATTGGCACTTTGAGCCTGATTATACTGATTCGTTAAATAGTTCTGAAAGACTTGAAATCGATTAATCTGATTGGCCTGATCCTGGTTATACAAATCCTGTCCATACATGGTGGCTTCATTCCCGGCATTGTATAACGCGTTCAGCCGGTTCTTTTGGATTTGCCCCAGTTCCATGGCTCCAAAAGTAGAGTTATACGCGCCTCCAAAGCGGTTAGCCAAATCTGACGTCGTCTGATTATATAAATTATCACTCGCATTATTAATGTTCTGAGCCTGCAGGTCATAGTAGTTTTGGGTTTGATCGGCAATATTCTGATACATCTGATCATCAGGTTGCGCCAAATTTTGAACCAGATCTTGCAGCGCACTTTGACTGGTTTGAATTGTGGATGCCGTTTGTGGGGTTAAACTGTCTTGAGTATACTGGCTATTTCCATTCCGAATGGTGCTATAGATATCTCCTGTGGGTGAACCCATGCTATATTGCGTGATTGGATCAGGAGCATTAATGGTTGGCGCTTTAATGGTATTGGGATTTCTTCCGGCAGACATGGCAGTTTCCTTATTTTTAGTGGCTGAGAATGTTCACTCGTAGCTTTTTTAATAAAAAATTCAGTTCTTCGGCAAGAACAGCCCGACTCAAAATACAGGCTGCCTATGGCGGCATAGTCATATTGTTTTTATCCTTGGGCGTATTTAGACAGGCTTGAGTTCGCCAAATCTCTATCAGTTTATAGTCATTCTTTTCCCCGCTGTTTTAGTCTAAAAGACTCTATAAAATAACGACCAAGGAATAGCCAGCAATGGATGATATTCAACTGGCTTCTGAACGTTCACGTACTTTTCAGTATGGAGTACAGGCTAGTCATCAATATCAACGCACCTGTTATGGAGTCATTATGCCAGACCTTTCCTCATAAGCATAGCGAATTTAATTAATGATTTTTTAAATGGGAAGCTTGTATGACCATAAATATACATGGTTCATGACCAAATGATTTCTTCTTATCATTTGGCTCGATTTCAGGAATAGACCAGCATTCTAAAATTTGATTTTGGAATGATCCGTTTGTGGATTTTTGTCATTGAGATAATTGTGCCTGCGGAAAATAAAAGTCCAGAATTTGGCGGTAGGTTTTGCCTTGTCGAGCCATCTCGGCAGCTCCCTGCTGACACAGTCCAACCCCATGACCTGCTCCGCTGGAAGTAATTATTACACGGCCATTGGGATGCTGTGTCCAGGAAAATCGCAGTCCTGGGGCTTTATCCCAACCCAATTTTTGTCCTAATGCTAACCAAAAGGCATAACCACTTTCGGTTTTTCCATTAGCAAAACGAACGGTCAAAGGCCTGTCCGCAGCATCCACCGAGAGAACCTGAGGTAAACCCGCGGGAAATGCGCTGTAAAAAGCGTTCCTGGAAATCGTCTTTATTGTCGGTTTTGCAAAGGCTGAAGCCCTGCAGGCGGTGCATTGCACACCTACAATCCCAGGTAAATGCTGATGATTGCCAAACACTTGCGTGTCACTGGTATGGCCCGCGCAACTGGCATGATAGAAGGCTGTTAATGGGAGGCCATGTATCATCAAGACCTGCCCCCAAACCAGAGCGACTGCCTTAGCCACATCCGGACGTCGATGCGTATCTCCTAAGTAGACTTCTCCCTGGGTTGTATCGCTCAATGTATCATTCCGATGATAACGCGCCATGTGGGTTTGCGTGAGTACCGCTTGGGCCTTGAGCGCTTCGATTGGCCAACCTGGCGGAGTTTCGCTACCGACCACCAGGCTCACATAATCTTGCATTGGTAATTCGTTTACCATGTGCAATGTATTATGCTTGCTCACACTCAATTCCATTCGTCCTGGATATCGTCGCATATCAAGCCCCGGTGGCTGTATTGAAATGGCTTCAGAGGGGCTAGTCGTTAAAACCAAATGCCGCGCTTTCAGCAAAACAATTCCAAACTTTTGGATGGAGTTAGTGCTTGACTCCAATACCAATTGGCCCTGAGATACCCTAATCCTATAGATGCCACGTCCCCAGGTTTGATGAATCGGTTGCACGATTCGCAGGGGACCCACTAATTTGATTTGATGGATTGGAGTATACGCCTGAAACAAATCAACCCGCACCGTGGGCAGCACTGCCGCATCACTGGCATTGAACCTGAGACAAAGCAACAGAAATAATCCGATCCATCCTCTACGCGATATCATGACCAATCCTTTCGTGCCAAAAAATGACGGGCCAATGGTACCGCGCTGTCTTTTGCAGTTCCACTTACGGCGCGCACGCAAAACGCAAAACGGGGATTTTCCACGGGGAAATATCCAATCAGCCAGGCGTTAAAATTTTGCCCATGAGGGGCAGTACCGGTTTTGGCAGCAATCTTCAACGTATCAGAGGGATCCAAAGCCTGAGCCGTCCCCTGCCGTACTGATAAACGCATTCCTTCTTGCAACACCTTCCAGGTCTTATTGGCAATACCAGGAATTGCACGTTGGGCAAGTTGTTGCGCCAATCGTAACAACTGTAATGCGTTCGGCTGAATTTTCGGTGATAAGCCTAAGGCTAGCATTTGGCTGTGCTGGCGTTCTGCGTCATTGCTTTCAAACCGATAAGGATCTCCGGCGACCATGGGTTGATGCAATTCAAAACGTCGGGCATAGTCTAAAAATCGATGGGCGCTCAATGGCTCAACAGCCTGAGCAAAAAACACGTTGCAGGAATGTCCGATGGCTTCCCGTAATGTCAGCTTGCCATGCACATGCTGGCAGATATACCGATGACCGGACGCGTAAATACTTCCACGACATTCCAACAACTGGTTGGGTTGAAGCAAATGCTCTTCCAGTAATGCAGCGGCAGCTACCAGTTTCATGACAGATCCTGGCAAGCCATAAGGCATATTGGCATGAAAGTTATAAGCCTTGGCATCCGGTTGTGGTCCACGGATGCGGCCAGTCTGCAAATCCCACATCCAAACAGGTTCATGCCAAGTTGATTGTACTAGTATGATAGCGTGACTCAATCCAGTCAGTAGGCCAGAAAATCCGCTTAGAATGAGTAAAGTCTTTAAAAAATCCCGACGGCTTAGAGATGAACTGGTACAATAGGTGTGCATGAATCCGTTGGCCTCTTTGAATTTGGCAGTTTGATTTCCGGGGTGAATGGCATGCATGAACGGGGTCTGGTTCGAGAGGCATATCATTTACATTCCCATGAAACACCAATCTTGGTTGATCTTCTGCAGCGCAGCATGTGTAATCCTTTTTACACCGAATTTAACTGCCTGGAGCGATGCTGTGTCTCTGACTACATTGGTGCGTCAAACTATGGCATTCTACTTTGAAAACGCTTCCAATGTGGATAACGCTCGCAATTATCAGAAGTTTATAAAGCGCTTACCTCCCATTTCGGCACATTATACCCAGCCTGTAGGCGTTTTTGTGACGCTCAGCCATAACGGCAAATCCAGAGCATGCTGGGGTTCCGCCTTTCCTCGATATAAAAGCATCTCGGAAGCCACGGTGGCCGCTACCTTAGGGGCGCTAACCAAAGAGTATCGTTATAAACCTATCAGTTCCGGTGAGTGGCAAAAACTAAAATCACAAGTGACTGTGGTTAAATCGCTGGAACCCATTCGCAATCTGCAAGGGCAAAATCCACTTTGCGATGGTCTGATGGTGCGTCAAAACGGAGGCAGTGGGGTCATTTTACCGGGGGAAGCACGAGATGCGACATACCAACTCACATTGTGCAAACTGAAGGCTGGTATACAGCCGGGTCAAAAGTTTCAACTTTATAGGATGGTGGCCGATGTTTATCACTAGATTAAAAAAATCCTTCCTGTGGAGCCTATTGGCGTTAGCGCTGGTGTTTACCGTCGGGCTTATCGCTATTGCGCTTGAAAAACCCACCGGCGCCATCGCCGGTAAAATTGATCTGGAGGAGCCCGGTTTTAAACTCAGCACATATGATATCCGCAACCATCACGTCTTTGCCTTGGCCACTGGACCAAGCGGCGGAAATATCATTGAACGCGGCGTTTGGGTGAAACCTGACGGCAGCTTCAACATTAGTCAGCTCCCTGTGGGAGAATATCAGGTGCGTATCAGAGCCAGCGGCTTTTCTACCGGCGTTCAGGACGGTGTGTTTGTGGATGAGGCCAAAGTCAATCAACTCAAAAAACCTATCCATTTGGCTTTACTGGAGCCCAGCCTGAATCTTGCCAGCAATACCCGCGTATTTACCCCACAGGAAGTACCTCACTTCTGGATTAATGCGACAGGTGGCGAGCAAGCGACTGTTCGCGTTTATCGCAAAGATATTTTGACCATGATGGCCCAGAAAAATTCGCAAGGGTTGGAATTCAGTTCCGACTTGAGTATTTATAAACCTTATGAGCAAAATGGCCATCGATTGTTTGAAAAGGAAAAGCCCCTGCAAACACTCAGCCGCAAATTATATCCGGATAGCGAAGACTGGTCGCATGCGGAATTCAAACTCAACAAACCGCTACCTGCCGGGGAGTATATGGTGGTGGCGGAAGTCGCCGGTGTTAAACATCAAACCGCCTGGAATGTGATGTGGTTTAGCGTAAGCCGATTGGGATTGATCGTAAAACAAGCGCCAGAACAGACCTTAGTGCGGGCTATTGATTTAATCACTCTGCAACCCCTGTCCCAAGTTCCTGTCAAGCTTATAGACAAAGTGCACTTAAATAAAAATCCCCTGGCTAGCCAGCTAACCGGCATTGATGGTTTTGCCCATTTTGCAGGTGTAACCAAACCCAAAGATTCTACGCTGTTAGTTTTGGGTCAAAGCGGCGTAAGCAGAGCTTTTGGCGGAATGGATTACTGGGGTGACAGCACACCCAGTTATCAGACTTACTTTTATACGGAAAGGCCCATTTACCGGCTGGGACAAACCGTCTACTTCAAGGGCATCACTCGTTTAAGAAGCCCGAATGGATTGAAAACACCGCATGCGGGCTTACCGATCAAAATCAGTGTGGAAGACCCGGATAATACGCCACTATGGGAGGGTAAATTAACCGCCAATGCGTTTGGCAGCTTCAACGGTATCTACAAAGTGCCTGCGGATGCTAAAACGGGAGCCTATCAGATTACACTGACCTACCCCGACCAGAGCACCAGCTACCACCGTTTTGAAGTGGCGCAATACCGTAAACCGGAGTATCAGGTTGATGTCATGCCATTGCAGGCTCGGGTTATTGCGGGTAACAAAGCGAAAGCCCGAATTCGAGCCACGTATTACTTTGGTGCGCCAGTTACCAATGCACGGGTGAAATACAGTATTTATGCCGCCAATGACTGGGCTGAACGCAGTCATTTAATGCCTCGTCCTTCATATTACGCTTACTTTGACGACTGGGAAGATGAGGCGTCTGCTGACGAAGGTGGAAATGATAACAGCTATGCCGGATCTTATGTTACAGAAGGCTATGCACAGACCGACGATACCGGTGAGGCGATTATTGAATACGATACGCAACCGGTCAAATTAGACCATAGCCAGCCCTACAGCTCGGATTACCAGGATAAACGTTACACCGTGCAGGCTGAGGTCACTGATTTGAGCCGAATCGCCGTTCTGGGAAGTGGCAGTCAGAGTGTTACGGCTGGCGATTTTACGGTATTTATCCAGCCCAGCAATGAAGTCACTCGCGCCGGAGAGCCTGTTAAGGCGACTGTCACCGCGATCGATTATCAGGGTAAACCGGTGGCCAACCGTGCGGTTACCATCTCACTCACTCGCTGGAATTGGGATAGCGTTAAGTCGGAATACCGGGGCAATACGGTAGCGGCGACAACCACCGTAAGTACAGATGCCCAGGGGAAAGCGCAAGTTGCTTTGCCCACCACCAACCAGTATTTTACCGATAACTACTATCTCTCCGCTGAAGCAAAAGATGATAGCGGACATACTCTCTATGATCAGACGGGAATCTGGATCGCCAGCCCGAACTTTCCCTATATTCGAAATGGAGAGGCCGCACAGCAAGAGGCATTTTCCATCAAGCCCGACAAAAAAATATACCAACCCGGCGAAGTGGCCAAGGTCATGATCACTGCACCCCTTTCCGGTAAGGAGCGTAGCGATTTAATGGTTTCTGTTGAGGGCGATAAGCTTCATGAGGTGCACACCTACCCAATGGATGCCACGGCGAAGATGGTGGAAATTCCCATTAAGTCTAATTATGAGCCTAATACTTATATTACGGCCACATTGGTCGGACCAAAGCGACAGTTTTACAATCAATCCACCCTGCTCAAAGTTTCCCCGGACGAACATTTTCTGCACCTGAGCATTCAAACCGACAAACCGAAATACAAACCCGGCGATATGGCTATCTATACCATTAAAGCCACGAATTCCCATGGAAAACCTGTTCCTAAAACAGAGCTTTCCCTCGGTGTTGTGGATGAAAGTATCTACGCGATCCGCCCAGAGGCTGTTCCCGATATTCGCAAATTCTTCTACGCAAAAATTGAGAATGCGGTAAGCACATATTCATCCTTCCCAGAGGATTTTTCCGGCGGGCCGGATAAAATTGAGCCCCGTGTACGCAAGGATTTTCGGGATATGGCCGCTTGGCTTCCCAATTTGGTCACGGACGTCAAAGGAATGGCCGTTGCCAAAGTGAAGCTTCCTGATAACTTAACCACTTGGCGCGCTACGGTGCGCGGCATTACCCAAAGCACCGACGCAGGTTCCGCAGTGGCAAAAGTCATCGCCACGCAGGATCTCATCGTGCGCTTAGCGCTCCCTCGGTTTTACACCCAATACGATGAGGGCGTTCTATCCGCCATCGTCCATAATTATACGGATCACCCTCAGCAAGTTCATCTTTTGCTGGCTACTTCGCCTCATTTTGGACTTCAACAGGCACTCTCCCAAAACCTGACTGTCAAGCCAGATGGCGCAGCCCGTTACGACTGGCATGCCTTATTGAAACAAGCCGGCCAAGGCAAGGTACAGGTAAAAGCGATTGGGCAAACGGCGGGAGACGCGCTGGAACTTCAAATTCCTATTCGCCCATTGAGCGTGGACATTACGCAAGCAGCCGCCGGGATCCTGAAAAGTGATCCGGATACGTTGGATCTACCTTATAAAATTCCGGCAGGCACTTCACCGGAATTGGCGCATTTATTGGTGTCTGTTTCCAGTTCTGCCATCGGTCCGGTATTGGGAAGTTTCAACAGCCTCATCAATTATCCTTACGGCTGCACGGAACAGACTATGAGTCGTCTTATGCCAGCCGTGATTGCCAAAAGCCTGAGCCAAAATCTGGAGCTTCCTTTAAATAACATGTTAAGCAAGCGCTTTGGCGATGTGGCGACTCAAGCGTTAGCAAAGCTGAAAAGTTACCACCATGAAGACGGTGGCTGGGGTTGGTGGCAGTACGACAATAGTGATCCTTATCTCACGGCGTATGTGATGGAGGGGCTTTCCTCGTTACAAACGGTTGGATATCCTGTTTCCAAAGAAGCTTTGCCCAATCGCTGGCAACCGGATGGAATTGCATATCTGCAAAAAAATTCAACAAAGCTCGCTCAACAGCTCACTGATCCTAAAATTGCTACTGCACGTCCTGATCAGATGGATCGATTGATTGATCTGGCTTACATGCAATATGTGTTGAGCCTTTACGATCAGAAGCCCAGCCACGCGATGCATGAATTTTGGATCAAAAAAGCATGGGATGCGCCACCCGAAGCATTGGCTTACATGACGATGGCCTTCAGGAAAACGGGCGATGCAGCAGCACAAAATAGTTATGCGGCTCTGAATCGTTTAGCGAATTCAGCGGCAGGGCTGATCAGTTGGGATCATACACCCAAACTACTCAAACTATTGCGGCTCAAGAATTCTGACTATACCTACCGCTTTACGGGCGTGGAAACCACGGCGCTTGCCATGCGGGCAACCGTGGCCATGCAGTCCGCTCAGACCGAAAAAACTCAAGCCACGGAACGGTTGGATGCTGTTGAGCGCTGGTTGCTGTTGCAACGAAACCCCAATGGTTGGGAGAACTCTATGTTTCCTGCAAAGCCGGAAATTCAAGTCAATGGAGGCGGATGGGAGAATACCAAAACCACAGCCGCCGTACTTCGCGCCATGATGGAAAAAGCCGTAATGCAACGCAAAACTGGAGACAGCCAGTTTACGGCCTCTTCCAACCTATGGGCCGAGGCTAAACAATTTACCCGACAAAATTTGTATGGGCCGGAACAGACTACAACGACTCTACTCAGCCAAGTACCGGCGCAACGTCTGCACATCGATAAGCAAGGCCCAGGCCAATTGTATTACACCAGCCTGTTAACTTATCCTTTCGCATTGAAGCCGGGTGGTAGCGTGCCACAAAATCCTATGCCTCAAGGACTGCAAATTCAACGCACCTTCTACCGAATTCATGCGGAACCTGTTGGCCCGCAAGGTACCATGCGCTTAAAAACACAGGCTATCACGGATGGAAAAGTGCATGCCGGGGAAACCGTACTGATGCGCGTTGTGGTCAATACGCCCGTAGCCTTACCGTATGCGATGCTGGACGTTTCGTTACCCAGTGGCGGCGAGGTGATTTCCAATGATCCCCGTGAAAGCCAGCTGGATCAAGACACTCAAAACACCAACGACTTCCAGTTTGACTGGGGCAACTGGTGGTGGAGTCACCAGGACATTCTGGATGATCGGGTTGTAATGTTTGCTAGCAACATCCCTGCCGGAAAGTCGGAATTCCACGCTTTGGTGCGGATGGAACTTCCCGGTCGCTTTCAGATGAATCCCATTCGGCTAAGCGGTATGTACACCAAACGTATCCAAGCTTATTCGAATGTTGAGCAATTGGAGGTTTTCGAATAACGATTAACGATGTCTCTAGCTCAAAAAAGTAATCAAAAAAACCGTCAGAAACTCAATCAAAAACTCATGCTATTCGGCATACCGCTTATGCTGGCATCTACTTGCTGGTTCACGCAACCGTTTTCCCACACGTTAGTAGAACAGGAACAATCCACGCAAACGCTTTCCGAAGCGCAAAAAAATAACCTGCATATTGCGGCCCATCGGCTTGACGGTGTGGTTTTGCAACCCGGCGAAAGTTTCTCTTTTAATCGAGTGGTAGGACCGCGTACGTTAGCTCAAGGCTATCGTCCCGCACCTTCTTATCTGGGAGGGGAAAGTCCCGCTACGTTGGGTGGAGGGATTTGTCTGCTCTCTTCAGCCTTGTATCAGGCCGCCTTAAAAATGGGCCTGAAAGTGCAGCAACGGGTACCCCATTTACGCACCATCCATAGTGTCCCACCGGGCTTGGACGCCACCGTTTGGTATGGCGGCGCGGATTTACGATTTGTGAATAGTCTCCAAAGTCCCATTCGGTTGAATGTGCGAATGCAAAATCAACAGCTCTCTCTGAGTTTTAGTGGCGCGAAAATGCTCCCCATTCGAACCATTCAGCGAGTAGTGACTCAACGCAATACCAACGAACTTCTCGTAACCGTATTCCAGCAGGGGCAAATGATTTCACGAGACTTGTATCGGCTTTCGCCCTGAACCCAATCGCTGAGTCAAGAAGGCTATCAGCAAGACCAGCACCAAGGCAACGCCCAATACGACTAGCTTTTGGCCTTTCTCCGCTTCGTTGCCCCAATCCAATATTTCAGGACTGACTAAAGCGCCAGCAAGAGTTAACAGGGTTGCAAACAAGGGCAAAGCTCTTGCCTGAGGACTGTAAAATTGCGCTAATAAACTGACGCCTAAGCCTGACACAATCAAAGCCAAAAGTAAGCTGGCAGTGGCTTCTGCGTGCAGGAAATAATTGGATAAACCTGCAAATAGCAGGGACCCAAGTCCAAGCAAGACAAACGGAATTAGTATTAAGCTTAGTCGTTTTGGGTCGTTTAGTATCTCAGCATCATTATGAGGAACAGCAGGCGCAGTAGCCGGAAGGGCGTTGAGCCAGTTCGGTAATATTAACATCATGGCAAAACCAACGAATAAGGCTGCGCTGGCATAGGGGTGGGTGATATTGATACCCGTCACATTGGCGCTGAATTGGGTTAAAAAAGCTTGCAATAATACACGGGCCAGCAAAAACATGGCCGCTACTGAAACATAACTTCCTGATCGACGGTTGGACAGTAATCCTACCGCCAAAACCACCCAACCCGCTGTTCCAAAGAGACGAGAAGCGACTAAGGTCGCCATACCCAATAGCAACAGTGCGATAACACCCGCTTGAGGAGCTGCTGGTGTCGCTGATTGCTCTTGCCTATTCACTGCAATGGCCGCACCATTTGCTGGGGACTCAATGGATTCCGATGGATTGAGCAGTAAAAAACCTAGAACCAATCCGCCTGCAAATAGACCCACCCACGGGAGAAATGGCGGATAGAGGAGCATATTTTGCACGGCAAGCCATGCGCTCAAGCCGCCGATAATGCCTATATATAATGGACGCAACCAGACCGGTACATGAGCTAGCATGGGAAAAGCCTGCAGCGTGCGGGTCATCAACCCCACGGAGATAAAAATGGTGAGTAGCGAAATATGGGAAGCCAGTAAACCCTCCGAGATATTGGGAGCCAGCCAATATAATCCAACCAGCCAGGTGCCGGGTAAAATAAAGTCTTCCCAGGCATTGGGATTAAATAATTTACCGAATGCCAGTCCTAAAAATGAAGCTATTAAGGGTAACGGCACGGTTGATGGGTCTGAAAAATTGGAAAACAGTGCAAAGCCCACTGTCAGCAAGGTAACGCCACGGGCTTCAGCAGTCAGATTTAAACCCGACAGCAACCCGTATAAACCTGAAGCACCCAACAGATAAGGCCAGGCAGCAGCAATATCCAACTGTAGCAGCATAGCCAGCACAGAGAAGATACCTGCCAGTAGCAGACCTCCCATTGATTTTACCCAGGATTCCTTTAAGGTAGACACGCCTACTGGCCGCCAGACTTTTTCCTTTATTATAGGAACCAATAATGCTAAAGCCACTGCCCCGTAAAATAATGTGCAAATCCCCCAGGAAAGCTTCATGGACTGTCTGTCTCCAACAACCCTCAACCAGCACAGTATAGCATAGGCTGATCAAAACCAACTGTGAAGTACGACAGGAGTTGCAAGAGGAGGCTCCTTCCAATCGTGGTAAACGTAAATAAAAAAGCTCTAAAAAAGTACTTAAAATCCTGCTAAAAAAAGCTGAATATCTAAGTTCTATGAGCAGGCAATGAGCAGGCCATAGAACCGTCCTTTAGTAAAAGGTATTAATATGCAACTAAAAGGTTGCGTTTATAATGGGCCTACGTTATTATGCAACTATATAGTTGTCTATTGAGGTCACCATGACAGACCGTATTGAAAAGCGTATTGAACTGAAAGCCCCTGCTGAACGCGTCTGGCGGGCATTAACCGATTATCGGGAGTTTGGCGAATGGTTCGGCGTGAAATTGGATGGCCCTTTTGTGGTGGGAGAAACCTCAACTGGCCATATGACCGTTCCAGGCTATGAGCATCTCAAATGGGAAGCCGTTGTAAAGGCAATGGAACCCAAACGGCTTTTTTCTTACACTTGGCATCCGTATGCAGTGGAACCGGACGTAGATTATACCCAGGAACCATCAACCCTGGTAGAGTTCCGGCTTGAAGAAACAGCCAGTGGTACTTTGCTGACCATTACCGAGTCCGGCTTTGACCAGGTTCCGGCTCATCGTCGTACTGAGGCATTCCGTATGAATGACAGAGGTTGGACGATACAATGTCAAGATATTGAAGAACATATTATGCAGAACGCATAGCGAGATGAATACTCAACGACAGCCTGTAGCCCCTGTTTTTGCCGCATTGGGAGACGAAACGCGGCTTTCGTTGGTGTCCAAACTTTGCAATGGCCCTCGCTCAATTTCTCAGCTTACGGAAAACACGGAATTAACCAGACAGGCCATCACTAAGCATCTTAGAGTCTTAGAAGGCGCCGGGCTGGTTCAAAATAAACGCAAGGGACGTGAAAGTATCTTTGAGCTGTGTCCTGAGCCCATTGATGAGATTCGAGAATATCTGGATAGGGTATCCCAGCAGTGGGATTAGGCCCTATCCAGATTAAAAGCATTCGTTGAAGATTAAAAGTTATTTTTTTCCTTTTTCAGTCCCTTTAATGGTTCCCTTATTCTGGCTGGCATAAAAGACCTGCTCGCCTTTCTTGGGCCCATACTCCTCTTTCATATGCTTTTTAATCTATTTCTATCACTTTACGGGGCTCTCAAATTTACAGGAGACTTAGAGCGAAAGCACTTTAAAATTCAAGTTTTTGATTTCCAGACTTTCCTCATAGCGTTTTGGAATCGCCAAAGTGATCTTAGGTGGTATTTCAAGTGCTTTGTAGAGACCGCTTCCTTTTATTTTCGATTCCAAGTCAATTTGATACTCCCCGGAAGGAATATTACTGAATTTATAATTTCCATTTTCATCCACAGCGGTATATTTAAGCACAGTACCATTAGACGCCATCAGCACCAGCGTCATATTTTTAATGGGTATAGACTTTCCGTCAAGATCATTCAACGCTAAATGCCCGCCCAACGTCCCCCCTTCATGCTTTAAAGCAATATCCAGACGATGGGTTTTGCCTTCCCGGACCTTAACCTTATAGATAGGATTATCGGCGTTCAGGGTTAGCGGTAAATCATTCGGCAAAATTTCAATGGTGTGGTACCCGCCAGAAAGCCCGGATAACCAATAATTGCCTTTTAGATCGGTCGTTACCATACGTTGCTTGTCAATCAGCATTTTAATTCCTTTAACGCCGGGTTCCCCTTTATCCCATTTGCCGTTGGCATGGTAATCGGCAAAGAGGGTACCGAAAATCATCCCCATGCTATCTCCATTCGGCCCAAGAGATCGTGCATGGCTTGCCAGCAAACCCAAGATATCGCTAAAATCAAAGTATAATTGATGGGTAAGGGTGTGGGACGGGGATACTGCTCCCCGTAGCGGTTGGAAGGTGCTTTTGAATCGGTAAAGGGAAATACTGACTTGAGTACCGCTAGCCAGTTGATAACCCAGCCTCATGCCAAACCGGTTCTGCAGTTGAGGGCGATCGCCATAGCTTATTTGCACCAAAGGCTCAATGAAGAATCGCTTGAATTGGAAAAAACCTTGTACATAGCCATAGTCGACAAAGCTGGATAAACGGTTTCCGATTTTAATATGGCTCTTTCCCTTTTTGCTCAGGGGAATATCCAACGCTGTTTCCAGAATGTTGTTTTGATAGGGTGTTTCAATTAAATTTGCAATCAAGGTTTTGGAAGGGTAAAGCAGTGTGTTGGTAAAATAGTGACTTGCCCGAACCTCTCCCTGCATTCGCCAGGGTAGCGATTGTGTCCGCCAGGTCAGATCCAGGGATTTTTGTAAAAATTGTCGATCGTGGTTAGTTCCGTCAACCCAGCCAAAGTTGGTCATCAGCATATTTTTGCTGTTAAGCTGCGTACTCAGGCTTCCGCCCCAGCGATTTGCATTAATCAACCCACCAGGAATCAGATGCTGAAGGTTCGTTTGATAATGGCTCCAATTCAGGTTGTAATGGATAGCGAGGCGCGTGCTGACTGTGCCGTTAACGCCGGTGGTTAGGCCCTGCTTATCGTATAAGGTGTTGCCATAAAACATGCTGGTGGGAGTGTAATAGTACGGGTCATAGCGAAATCCATCCGCATACCAGGACATCAGGGAGCCTTGTCGCTCCAGGTGAACTTGAGCCGCTTTATCGGAAGCCCGATCAGGAATGCTCAGCTCAGTTCCCGGCTTTAGATTCATACAGCTGATGCCAAAATCGGTGGAGGCCAGCCAGCGATCCGTCAACTGGTATCGCAAGGTCATGGATAGGTTTTCTCCGCTAAAGAAATTCGGATCCCTTTGATAACTACTAAATCCGGTTAAGTCGACTGATAGTGGATTGAGGCTGGTGTAATACGTTTTCGGCTTGCCAAAAATCTGATCGGCCATACCTGAAATGCCAACGGTCAAGCGGTTGCTAAGGCCATAGAACAGGCGTCCTCCGGTTAACCATTTTTCGGACTGAGGCATGAGAATGGGTGTTTTTTGATCGGGTATGAGTGGATAAAATTTCATGGGCACGCGCCCGAAGAATGCCGAATAGCCTGCCTCGCCTTGAGGGAGGAGATTGGCAAAGGCTCCCACTGTTTTATCAAGCAGCACTCTTTCCTGGTTCTGACTGTCTTTTTCAACGATCTGGATATGGTTTATGGTTTGAGGCTGGAGATAAACCGGTTCAAACTCGTAAGAATCCGCTTTTGCCGTGACGGTTTGCGTGGTTCGGTTATTAATTCGGATAGTCACCTGATTGCCGTTTCCGGCCTTTCCGCTGAAGTCATAACTGGCTTTTGGGGATAAACCCGAAGTTAAAGCGTTAGGTGATGCAAACTTGAGTCCCCAGACATTCAGGGTAGGACTTGTTAACGTACTTAAGCCTGCATCTGTATTGCCTAGACTGATCAGATGTCCCTTGACTTCTCGTTGCAGAGACCAATCAATCTGTTGAAGATTGGTTTTGTTGTTATAGCGTATGAAGGACGGTTTGACATAATAATTTAATCCAAACACGGTGCCGCTGGCGCCCAAGGTCGAAGTATCCATCAGCGAGTTAAAATTAGTGTTTTGCAGGCGGTTTTGAAGACCAACCGGTTGTTGGGAAGTTTGATAGCCATAATTGCTGTTATGGCGAATATACACCTTTTCAATCAATCGAGTGCTGAGGACGGGATTACGTATGATCTGCGTCGTATCATCCGTTCCATTCAGATTTTCTGTTGTACCGTCCGCTTGCGGTAGCTTGAGAGGACGAGTGGTTGATAAGGAAAGTGCCGTTGCGTCTTTGTCAAACTTGAAATTGACTTGAAACAAGGTGGAAAAGACTGCCTGGTCCAGATAAATATCATCTTTGATCAAAAGCCCTTTCTGACTCCGCACCATGGGGTGAATGCCTGGCTTTAATGCCTGATCATTCACTAAAATGCGTTGTTGCCCCCAATAGATGTCCACTTTCTGTTGGGTGCCGGGATCCACATAAAATAGGCGCTGATCTTCATCCGATTGCTGAATCGAAATACCCAGGAAGGCTGAAAGTGTTTTTACCGGTATGGAAAAGCTGCCATCCGGCCACTGTATAACTTCTATATCGATAGAAGTGGTATCGGTTAAATTCAGAGTAATAAAGCTAGGTTGTATATCCTGCTTAGCCAGGGATGGGGAAAACGTCGATCCTGTCGAACCTGCCTGACTTTGTCCATACGCCAGGGGCTGCCATGAGGCTATAAGCGCGACTACCAGCGCGCAAACGAAGACGTTTTGAGCGGACATTACCCTCTTTCAAACAATCACTTTCCTTATGGTTGATCATATAATATAAAGACACATAAAGGGAAGCAGACAGCAGGTGAAGGATATCCTGTGAAGTAGATCTATTGGTTGATTCTTATTTTTAAAAAATCATTTAAATTGAAATTACTGTAAGAAAAAGTGTCTACGAGTGTAAAAAGCCTCTGATCTATGGCTGCATATCTGGAACCCAATACCGTTAAGGAGTTTTTTGAATGAAACAATCCCTGCTGTTGCTGACTTTACTTGCTTTTCTTGGAACTACCGGTTTAGTGAATGCGGCCAAAGCCGATAGTGGAAGCTCTAGCGCGACAATGACATTGGTTGTGCCGGTTCAAACCATTGTAAGCTGTACCAGTCCTTCCGTTACGGCAAATCTAGGTACCAATGCCTTGGCGGTGAGCTGCAGTATTAGCGGCAACCCCAATAACCTGGCCAGTGGAAGCGCAAACTCCTTTGGTCCCGGCTCGGTGACGTTAACCAGCGGAAGCAATAATCTGACAGCAACGCTGCAAAACGCAATCACCTCTCCGGATGCCACTGTTACTGGGATTAGCGGCAACAGCAACGGCTTTGCAGGTAGCATTAAATCCTTGCCGGCAACGGTGCAAGCCACTTACAATGTTAACACCACGGCGAGCACAAAATCCGGTACCTATACCGGCACCACAACCTACGTCTGGTCCACTCTCTAGCTGCTAACCTATATTCGGCAGGGTTTTTCAGCGTCATCCTCTTCCTGGAGGATTCTGATGCAAGGAATTCCAACCAGATCTTGAATGTTCAGGAGCGATAATTGTTGCAAACCATTAACAGTTAGCGCCTAAACCCTTCAGAAAAATCAGCATGGTTCGACAACAAGGGCATCCCCTACCGGGATGCCCTGTTTGCGTCCGGGTAATTTCCTGTAGGGGTTGGTTCACACGTTTCGTAGGTTTTTCCAGTTTTGATAGGGATTGTCGCTATGGCTATACGGAATTTTCAGGGCCTCACGAATTGGCTATTGATTGGAGTGATAGTTGGCTCAGGAATTGGCTTCTGGCAGTCCGCTCATGCGGATAGTGGCAGCAGCCAAGCAGTCATGGCCCTGATTGTACTGCCCAATAATACCAACATGACGCCCAGCGCCAGTGTTGGTCTGAATAACTCAACTTCCCTGGGCTATAACACCGATACGACAGTCAGTGTTTTGCAAAAATCGGAAGGGATTATTTACCAGGTTTGGGTGGCTATTTAATTAAGCCAACGCGTTTCCGAGAACCTGATATTCATCCAATCGGGCTATAATAGCTTAGAGCTTCAATATAGAGCCATGAGGTTAATATGAGAGAGTTTCGGATTCTTGCCCTCATTGTTGGGTTGGGATTGGGGAGTATGGCACCATCCTTGGTTATGGCTGATCATGGAGAAAATAATGTCAATGTTAGCTGCACCAGTCCTCCAGCAACCGCACCAGTTGACGGGGGAACAGTGCTGGTAGACGTAAATTGCCTGATTGATGCACCAAATGCCAGTAGCAATTACCGTATTACCGGAAGCGCTGATAACCTGATGACACCAAACACGACTTTTCTGAATAAGAATCTTAGCGTTCTATCTGCCACTCGACAGCCCAATGTCAATTCCCCCGACGGCAGCGTAACTTCTATATCCGGGACTAGTAACGGATTTACGGCGCAACTGACGACGTCATCCTCTCCCAAAACGTTACGCTTTCAATATCAGGTAACGACAACCAATCATACGCCTGCAGGTACATATACCTCATTACTCAATCCACCGGCTTATCGGTATCAAATCTGCACGACCCCTTCATGCAGTCAGCAGAGTTTTTCAGGAATAGCAATCGCCCCGTTGTCTATTACCATTCCTTCGGCGCCCGTTACGGTAAATTGCGCCAGTTCACCGATCAATGCAGCGCCAGGCGGTGGAACGTTTGACTTAGACATCGTTTGCACCGTATCCGGGGGGAATCCGGCAAGCTTTTCTCCCAGTGGACAAAACACCTTTTCGCCTGCAACGGTCACCTTATCCAATGGGTCAACCAACTTAACCGCAACACTTCAATCAGCGGTCACTTCCCCCGACGGCTCGGTGAGCGGGCTTGTCGGCACCGCTAGCGAAGGGTTTACGGGCAACATTAACACGATCCCGGCCAAGGTGCAGGCCCGCTATACTGGAACCACGCTGAATACGACTCCGGCGGGAACTTATACCAGTGCCCCGGTGCTATTTACCTGGTCGACCATTTAAGCCATTTAGAATTACTTTTCCGTTCATGGCTAAAATGAACGCCTGACAAAATAAAGGATATCAACTTTATGATGAAAAAAAGGATTTTATTACTGGCGCTTCAACTCCTGCTGGTAATGCTGGCCACCATGCCCGCTGGATTGACATCGACTTCCAGTTATTACCTGGATGCTTCCCGCCTGGAAGTGCAAGTATCACCGGCAACGGATACGGCCTCCGGGGCGGTGAAAGTGAGCAGTAATAGCAATCGTCCTGTCCATTTAAAAGTGATTCCGAAGCTGTGGCACTTAAACGCCCAGGGGGTCATGGTCTACGATGAACCTCCAAAAACCGGATACAACCTATTGGATAATATTGGGATTAACCCGGAAGAATTTGATCTGTTACCGGGTAAATCGAGGTTGGTACGCTTTATTATCAAGGTGCCTCATGAAATCAACACACTTGAATCCGCATTCCAACTGTATTTCCAGCCAGTTAACCTGTTGGAGGTTGAACCGCAAAAAACAGCAGCTGGCGTGAACCACATGCTTGATGTCGTGCCTGTATTTACGACCACCGTTTATGTGTACAAAGGAAATCCCGTACCAGCTCCCCGGGTTGAGCAATTTCAATGCGGTTATTTGCCGGATAAAAATCAGGTTTCCGTAAATTTGAATCTGAATAATACGGGTTCCAAACATGCAAGGCTGTTGGGAAATATCGTACTCAACCGCAAAGCGGTATCCGGCCAAACCCAGCCCCTGGAAGTACTACACCTGCAAAATTCCACACTCATGGTTGTATTCCCGAACACGCTGCGATCCGTGCAGAATAATCTGGATCTGGAAAAAACCAAGAAGCTCGATCCTGGCGCCTATCAAATGGAACTTCGGCTCGTTGACGAGCGAAATGTACAACCAGCCATTCAATCGACCTGCGATTTTACAGTTCCGGCTAAAAACTGATACCACTATCCAGTCCCTGATCTCCTTCGAAAAATCGGATTTAGGATAATCAGCAAACCGGGCAAAAAACCAAAATCAGGAAATTGATGAAAATAGGGCTTCCGTTTATTGACCGTAATAATTGGATTGGCTTGTATCAATCTGATTACGTTGAGTCGTGCTTAAGCCTGTAGTAAACACCGTAATTTCCGCTATATTCCCATTCATGCTTTCGGATTTTCGACTACCCCAAGGGCAGTTTGGAATAATGAAAACAGGTCTTCCATCTCGCTGTTCAGTCACCATGAAAGGTTATGAGCAATGAATTCAGCACTATACGCACTGCAAAAATATAAAAAGGCTTCATTTTAGGTGGTTTGAACCAAAGCGGTTTGCTTATCCTCTCTACTAGAGCGTTGTCCTTTTAATAACTTCAATAGCATGTGGATTTGCATTGGGATCAGAGGCAGAAGCGTCTGCAGCGATGGTAATATTCAGTACCCCATCGGAAACAGTCGTATCATACATTTTGACCTCAGCGTAATTCAGTCCGCCTGTGCTCTGGTAAGGGCTATATGGGCCGTCCGTATTCATCTGAACGCCTTCTATACTAATATTCATGGCCCTTTTCGTACCAGTGTTACCTGCATTGGTTTCGCAAAAGTACAGTTTGACTGTATAAGAGCCATTTTCAACGTCCATTGAATAGTTGACGCTCGTTCCCCCGGTTTCTGCCTGAAAAATAGAGTCATCATTTCCCGTGGTATTCAAGATATCATTGGCCCAGTAATTTGAGGTCCAATTGGCCACTGTCCAACCCGGCACTTTATTGGTGCCGTCATAGACTAATTGAGCAGCGTTATCCGAGAACCAATAGCGGTTCAGTGTGTCAATTACACCCGGTGTATCGCCAAAGCGCATCCGGTACACTTTGGGATAAGCGATTAGCGTTGACCGGTAACGGGCAGCATTACTGGCATCAGTGGCATTGGTATAAATATAGAACAGCGTGGTCCGCTTTATGGCGTTTGTTGCGCCTGAAGTGGTTGTATTTACAATCCGTCGATAGGGAATCACCTGCCCATTATCAGTCACCGTGGTTACATCCGAGCCATCCGTAAAGCTTGAGACATAAGTCGGGCTGGTAGGCGTAGTTTCGTTTTTCAGGCTGTTCAGCAG
>Ga0157374_10000619_pt1 | contig 31257 bp, 33 predicted proteins | sample M25metaG_FD_115308 | JGI IMG/M metagenome (GOLD analysis project Ga0157374, IMG submission 115308) | Miscanthus rhizosphere microbial communities from Kellogg Biological Station, Michigan, USA - M2-5 metaG | ecosystem: Host-associated > Plants > Roots > Rhizosphere > Soil | place: USA: Michigan...
AAGAGCCGGTTGAATACCCGATGGCCTTGATTCGGCAAACATCGGTGAATGAAGCAGTGAAGTTGGACTTCGCCAGCGGTATTCGATCCATGATGCGGCAAGACCCGGACGTGATTCTGGTCGGTGAAATCCGCGATCAAGAAACGGCGGAAATGACTTTCCGCGCAGCCATGACCGGCCACCAAGTGTATTCGACCTTGCACACCAACTCCGCCATTGGCGCGATACCTCGTCTTCTCGATCTCGGTGTATTGCCCGACATCATGGCCGGCAACATCATCGGCGTAGTGGCGCAGCGTTTGGTGCGTAGATTGTGCAGCCATTGCAGAGAGCAGACACCGCCCGATGCCGCGGCCATCCGGCTGCTTGGTCTGCCGTTGAGCCAAGTGCCGACATTCCTCTATCGCGCCCGCGGCTGCGAACATTGCGATCACACGGGATATCGAGGCCGCACGGCGATTATGGAACTCCTGAAAATGGATCAGGATCTAGACGAATTAATCGCTCGCCGCGTTACTGCCCGGGAAATTCGTAATGCTGCACGAGCGAAAGGATTCCGCACGTTAGCGGAAGACGCCATCGACCGCGTGCTCGCCGGCGAAACATCGCTGGAAGAGATTGCCCGCATCGTCGATTTGACCGATCGCATCACTTAGAGCGTCTAACAAAATGCCCCTGTCGTCGTTGCGTCTCCTTGCCGTACTAAATGTACTGTCTGCGTCGACGCGCCTAGGCAGAATCATTTCGTTAGACGCTCTTAGGCCTGTGATGAGTTAGTCCCGCTATGGCATTGTTCTCCTATCGAGCGATGAACCGGCAAGGCAAAGTCGTATCCGGGAGACTGGATGCGATGAATGTGATCGATCTGGAACTGCGGCTAAAACGTCTAGATCTGGATCTCATTACCCATAGTCCCGCCGGCGCTTCTTCCTTGTTTCGTGGTCGCGGCGTCAAGCGACCGGAACTCATTACGTTTTGCTTTCACTTACAGCAATTGATGCAATCCGGCGTGCAGATTCTCGAAGCGCTGGGGGATTTGCGCGATACAGTGGACGACAGTTCATTTCGCGAGATCATCGCCAACTTGGTGGAAAGCATCGAAGGCGGTGTCGCCCTATCCGATGCCATGGCCCAACATCCAGACACATTCGATACAGTTTTCGTTAGTCTTATTCGCGCCGGCGAACAAAGCGGGCAATTGCCTGAGGTATTAGAAAAGCTAACGGAAAATTTGAAGTGGCAAGATGAAATCGCGGCGCAAACGAAAAAGATCTTGATGTATCCCGCCTTCATGGGCTGCATCATTCTCGCCGCCATTGCACTGATGATGGGAAAAATCGTACCCGACCTGGTACAGGTAATCCGCACGTTGACGCCGGTACTGCCGTTACAAACGCGCATACTCATCGCCATTTCGAGCTTCTTCAAAAATTATTGGTATTTACTTATCGCGTTTCCCGTCTGCACCTTCCTCATTGTAAAAATAATGTTGAAGACCAATCAGAATGCGCGCATGCGATTCGACTCGCTGAAACTGAAACTACCTTTTCTCGGCCCCATCCTGCGCAAAATTATTTTGACTCGCTTCGCCACATTCTTCGCCATGATGTACGCATCGGGCATTAACATCCTCGACTGCATCCATGCTGCGGAGAAAATGGCCGGCAATCGCGTCATCGAAGACGGGTTGCAGCGAGTCGGCCGACAAATCGCCGAGGGGCAAGGCGTGACGCAGGCATTCACTAGCGTGCAATTATTTCCACCGCTGGTGCTGCGCATGCTGCGAGTGGGAGAAACGACAGGGGCATTGGACCGCGCTTTGAATAATGTGAGTTACTTTTACAATCGCGAAGTGAAAGAAAGCATCGCGCGCGCGCAAACCATTATCGAGCCGGCGTTGACGCTCTTTCTCGGTTTATTGTTCGGCTGGGTGGCGCTGTCCGTCCTAGGACCGGTATGGGACGTTATTAGTAACGTGAAATTTTAGTTATGTTCACTAAACGCTTACTACTACTCACTAATCACCGCCTTCTTTCCATGATCTGGAAAAATGGCAAAGCGCTCGATTGTCAGATTTTCCCATTGACGGAAGAAGGACGTCTGGCGTTTTCGCGGCATGTGGCGGCCCTTCCCGGCGTACCAGCATATCTTTTAACGGATCTGGTAGAAGAAGACTTTCGCAATGACATTATCCCGCATGTCATCCAACGGGATCGGCGCGCGATTCTCGAACGCAAGTTATCGCAGATCTATCGCTCGACTCACTACCGTCTCGGCATCGTGCAAGGCCGCGAACCCGACGGTCGGCGTGATGACCGCGTACTCTATACGGCGATCACCAATCCGGAATTGATAAGGCCATGGATCGAATTACTGCTAGAACTAGGCGCGCCTTTAGCGGGCATCTACTCCGCGCCGCTTCTATCGGGGGAATTGCTCAAGGCTTTAAAGATCACATCGGAACATACGCTATTAACCAGCGTGGAAACCGGTGGTGGATTACGACAAAGCTATTTTCATAGAGGCGAAATTAAATTCAGCCGCTTGACCCCAGTTAGTGAAATCAGCAACGAGGAGTTGCCCGTATTCATTGCCGATGAAGTAGGAAAGACTTGGCAATATCTGGATAGCCTGCGCTACTTCACTCGCGCCGATACACTGAATGTCTGCATCTTAGCCCATGCTTCGCATCACGCCGATATATCCGGCGTAGCGCCGACCATCTTGCAATTGCAATATCAAATGATCGATATCGGCGAAGCTGCGGCTCGCATCGGGTTAAAAGAAAACTTGCCCGGCTCCGATTCAACGCCGATCTTTCTTCATCTATTGGGCACGCGGCCTTCACGCGGACAATTCGCCGGCCGGGAGGAAACCCACGGCATGCGCATATGGCGAGCACGCGCCTCGTTGTATGCTGCAAGCGCTGTGGTGCTTGCCACCAGCGCACTGTGGAGCGGCTTCAGCACTTATTTGACATTGGGCAAAGATAACGAGATGCAGCGTATCGAAGAAAGCGCTCGTCAGTTAGCCCAGCAGTATCAAGTCTCAATGAACGCGCGCCCGCGCTCACCGATCGGCGCCGCGGTCATGCGCGATAGCGTCACACTCTACGATGCATTGGTACAGAAGAGTCCTTCCATTACGCGCTCGCTACGTGAAATCAGCCACGTCCTCGACCGTTTTCCGAATATTCGAGTTCAACAAATCGTCTGGGGATTAACAAGCGACGCAAATTCATTGCTCGGATACACGCCGATCGCGGCATCGGACAACTCGCCGCTGCGATCCTCGCGTATAGAAACGGCAACGCCCACTTCACCGCCCCGCATCGGCGGAGACAACACGCTAGTAGACTCTTATCAAACAACAATCATTGAAGCGGATATCTATCCGTTTAACGGTGATTATAGGGCGGCGCTACGTGAGATCGAACAGTTTGTCGACGCTCTGAAAACATTGCAAGGCGCGCAAATAAGCACGCTCATGCGCCCTGTCGATTTAACATCCAACGCAACATTGAGCGGCCGATCCGCAAATACGCCTGCGCCATCGCAGGCGCGCTTCGCGGTAAAACTAACAACCGAGCCGGCGAAGCCATGATCCTGGATTCCTTAGTTGATCGCTTATTGCCCTTGGAACGTTCTTGCCTTTTCAAGCGTTACAGCGGTTTGATGCTTCACCGACATAGTGACCGCGCTACGCATCTGAGGAATCCAGGATGAAAAGTCGATTTCATCGAATGATCATCGAATTGCGCTGGCCGCTAATCGTGCTGGCGCTTGCGATTATTCTCAGCGGCGCTATCGTGAGCGCCAGTTGGTATATTGAACAAAGCAAAGCGCGCGATTATCAGCAGGTACAAAAACGTTTGCGGGCTGCGCAATTGGCATTGACTAACGCGCGCCGGGAAGCAGCCGATCTTGAACTTTACCGCAGCCGTTTCGACGCGCTGGCAGCGCATGGTGTTTTCGGCAACGAGCAGCGGTTAAACTGGGTGGAGTATATGTCCTCATTGAACGCCCAAGGGCAGCTCCGATCGTTGAGTTATGAAATTGCTTCGCAACGTCCGATCTCGTTCACATCTCTACCTCAACCTGCGGGCATCGATGTACTCTCCAGCCGAGTACAATTAAAAACCGGCTTTGTGCATGAACAAGATTTCATCCGCATGGTGGACGACCTGCATCAATCCAATATCGGTTTTTATCGGTTGGAAAACTGCATAATAAAACGCAAGGCGGAAGCGGTCTTACCAACGCTCAACGAGAACATCGTCACCGACTGCAGGCTGGAGTGGATTACGATGCAAGCACGCGCGGGAAATAAGTAATGGTCATGACGCTCTTGAAACGGCTGCTATCGATCTTGCTTAGGAACGATAAAAGGATAAATCCGCAAATTATCCTTTTATCGTTCCTTACCGCCATCCCCATTGCCGCTACCGCCGCTGAGGAAACACTAGGCAGACTGTTCTACACGCCGGAAGAACGCGCCTCGTTGGATCGCGCTCGGCAAGGCATACCCGATGGGCCTAACGGGAAAACCGCCGACACACCGATACGAGAGCAGAAGCTAAACGGCTATGTCAAACGAAGCGATGGCCACAGTACCCTTTGGGTAGACGGCACACCTCGATATGTTCCCAAGGCCGATGCAGTTCTAGATCCTTCGACAATAAAAACACCGAATAACATTACCGTTCATCCATCAAAGAAATTGACTTCAGGTAAATAGCCGCATAGCGGACAACAGTTCCATCGTATTCGTAACCTGAGTCCGGCATCAAAACTAACGGCCGATTCGAAATCTCTCTACTTTTTCCTCAAGCACAAACTCGACACGTCCCGGATCATTATGCGCAAGACGCAGATCGAAGCCTGCGCTCTCCGCTTGCCGATAAGCTTGGTACAAACCGATCCCCATACCATTCGCTTCTTCGATAGGTTGATGAAATAAGCGAGCCAATCGTTCCTCCGGAATCGGCGAACCTCCATCGCTGACGATCAACATTAATCGCGGCTGCGTCTGCAACGTAACCGATACCAGAATATTCGGTTCACGCAAACGCTTATAGCGTGCGTTCTCGATGCAGTTCTCCGCCATGTTGTCGAACAATCCAATGGGCACCGAAACCGATTCATCCACCTCGCCGAGAAAAGTCACGTGCCGACCTTCATAGCGCATCTTCAATTCTTCCCACCAACGGGATGCCGATGTCTGCAGGCTGATTTCCTGTTGACCAGGCGAACGCAATTTATCGAGCGTCACCTGCAATCGCTTAGTGAGTTCCGGCAATTGTTTGTTCAACATTCTGGCAAAGCCGGCGTCCATGCCGCCTTGCAATCCTTGCCCGGCGGACGCGAGCGTATACAACGACTGCAAAAGATTTTTGATGTCATGGGTTAGACGCGCACCGGTTTCATGCACCGCTTGCATATAGGCGTTCATTCGCAAGGCTTGTTCGCGTCGCTTGCCCTCATAAAACTCGGCCCATAGCTGTACCAACAATCGCATATGCAAAAACAACGCAGGCGATAGCTGGTAGTTGGAATATAAGGTAAAACGTAATTCATGGGCCGAGAAGTGGCTGGCGTTTTCGGTTTTGCGGCCGAATGTGCCAGTGCTATCCGGCGCCTGCCATTCACCACCGACAACCCATGGCAGCTTGCCCACTTCCGCAACGGTCTTATCGAGAAAACGAACAGGACTTTGCTCGCTCTCCGCTATCTCCGCCAATTGACGCAACCATAACTCCGACGGCACGCCGACGCTCATCAAATAACGCGACAAATAATCGCGCATACCGCCGTATCCCGCAGGCGGACTCCATAGCAGCGCCAGCGCGAATAGGGCAAATGCCGAACCGAGTACGCAAATAAGTAATGCGAAAAAATACTGATCGCTGGTATAACGCATCATCGCGATACTGCCCAACACCAGCAAAATAACCAATTGAAAAAGCAATAGGCTATAGAAAAAGTCGATGACTCGGCTTGTTTCCGTATCCGTATTTTCCAGTTTGAGCAACGCGAGTATCAGCAATAGAAAGGGCAAACCGAATCGCGGCAAAATACCGATGGTCTCGCCTATATCCGCCTGCCCGACAATCAATCGCGGTACGGTCCAGATCAACAACAGAATCAAGAGATACAACAATGCCAGCAAATAAAATAAACGTTGCTGACGCATGCGAACAATGAAAACGCGCCCGCCCATGATAGCGATCAAAAGCGCCAACCAAATGCTGATCACCCAGCCCGATAACGATAACAATAACGCCGCGCCTGCGATGAACAACACCATGGCCGTCTGCAAATCCAACTTGCGATCAGCGGAAAGAAACGGCTGCCAGAGCAAAAACAAACCGAAGTGAGTAACCAATAAAGCTCGCGCCAACGATCCTTGAAAGTCAGCCATCAACGCCACATACAACGATCCCAGCATAACGATCATCAGCCATTTACGCTGGGCCTCGATGAAATTCAGTATGCGGATCGAAATAGAAGATGGGTAAGTGTTCACGCGACAAGCATGGTATGGGCGACGCCAAGACTATATCATTCCGCAGGACCCTCACGCGCGGAACCAGCTTGAGACTGCGATGCTCGCCGTACCGACTTCTACGGTTGCGCTTCTCGTCTCAACTCGGCCCCGCTCGCTACGGTTACAAAAGAAATCCAGTATCTTATGTTAATCGATTGACTCGAGATTAAAACCTCGTTGCATAGATAAAACTCAACAGCAACCGTCATCATGACTAAAATCATTTTCACCTTAGCGCGCTTTTCGTTGCTCGAAGCCATACGCACTCGCACCGGCTGGCTTGCATTGGCGTTACTAGGTATCGGCGCCGGTCTTGCCTGGCTGACCGGGCAAGTAGCCATTACCGAGACACAGGAAATACAAGCGGTACTAACAGCGAGCTTTCTCCGCTTCGCGGCGGTCTTCTTGCTCATCGCATTCGTCGCCACTGCGCAAGCACGCGAAGCGGCCGATAAAAGCATCGACCTCCTACTCTCGCTGCCGACACCACGCAGCGCCTATTATTTAGGCAAATTACTTGGCTACCTGGGCGCCGGATGGCTACTCGCCGCCATGTTCGGCTTTTTTATGATGTTGCTCGTACCGGCATATAACACCGCCGCCTGGGCTTTTTCGCTAGGGTTGGAGTTATCCATCGTAGCCGCTGCGACGCTGTTCTTCGCCACGACACTGACACAAACGCAAGCTGCGCTCGCCGCGGCATTGGGCTTTTATCTATTGTCTCGTTCCATATCCGCCTTTCGCTTGATCGGCGGCAGCGCCATCCTGGACGATCAATCCAGATCCCATGCGGTTATTCAATGGCTGATGGAAGCAATCGCCGCCGTGCTACCTCGGTTAGACCTTTTCACACAATCCGCTTGGCTCACCTCGACGCCCGGACCATTAACCAGCATTGCGATTCAAGCCGTCATTTATGTAGGTCTACTTGCCACTGCAGGATTGATTGACTTTTACCGGAAGAATTTCTAGAAAGCCGATGCGCTTACACGAACGCCCTTTCATCGATGTCCCGCGATCAATTCTTTGCATCGCAGGCATCGCCTTCGCATCGCAATTGGCCATTCACTTCGCCATCCCCAAACCTAGCGCCACCGCCAAAGCCCTTTCGTCCCCTCCATCAGCCTCCGTTTTACGCGCAGCTAGCCTCGGCGAGCCGGTCAGCGCGGCCAAGTGGCTCATGCTTTATCTGCAAGCATTCGATAATCAGCCCGGTATCAGCATTCCCTTTTTGGCATTGGACTACAACAAGGTAATTGACTGGCTAGACCGGATTATCGACCTTGATCCCGCCGGCCAATACCCGCTTCTATCAGCCAGCCGTCTCTATGGAGAGGTGCCGAATCCGGACAAGCAACGGCAAATGCTAGATTTCATATATCGCAAATTTCTCGACGATCCGAACCGGCGCTGGCCCTGGCTAGCCCACGCCGTAACTATTGCCCGTCATCGGCTAGGAGATTTGCCGCTAGCGCGGCATTACGCCGAGGCACTGCGGGAGAAAGCGACAGGCAAGAACGTTCCTCATTGGGTCACGCAAATGGAAGCACTGCTGGCTGAAGACATGAACGAAGTGGAAACAGCGAAAGTTCTCCTCGGTGGACTCCTACAAAGCGGACAAATAACCGATGCCCACGAACTTCATTTCTTGCAGCAGAAATTGGAAACGCTTGAAAAAGCCACTAAGGACGTAAAGCCACCACCGAATAACCGTTAGCACTTTTTTGGTCGCCGCCTACGGCAAGCTCATCACATGCGTCGAAATTCCGTCAATTCCGTCGGGACGCTGACGGAAAATCAGCAATGAAACTCGCTTCAATCTCTAAAAAATCATCTTTACCCGCAGAAACCCGTTCCAGTGAACAGCGGCACAGATTTTGCTGCAATAAGTGCGATGTCACACATAAAGACTATGAGACTTTCGGAAGGATACAAAATGAAATCCAAACAATCGGGCTTTACTCTGGTAGAAATCGCCATTGTGCTGGTGATTATCGGCCTACTTTTGGGGGGCATTCTTAAAGGCCAAGAACTTATCACCAATGCAAAGGTACGCAACATAGCGGATCAGCAAAGTGCGCTTAAAGCCGCCTATTTCGCGTTTCAAGATAGATTTAGAGCATTGCCCGGGGATTACCGCGATGCGGCGACTAATATTCCCAATAGCACAAATGCTCCAGCCGCAAACATTGGGAACGCAAAAATCGAATCAACGGAAACCTCCTATGCATGGCAACATTTAACTAATGCCGGGTTTATTTCATGTTCGCAATGTTCAACCAATCCACCTAACAATGCCGCAACCGCCGATTCAAGCAATAGCCCGGTCAATGCGTTTGGCGGCGTTTTGAAGCTGGAATTTGATGATAATTATGCATTCATCAATGCTGGCGGCACCGCAAGCACAGGCCCAGCAAACAATACCAATAATCTGAAAACCGGAAGCCAAATTCCCTCGAATATGCTGGCTGAAGTCGATAGAAAGATCGACGACGGCAAGCCATTTACAGGTTCGTTCCGCTTCAGTTTGGATGGCGGCAGTACGGCTACCTGTGTGGACACAAGTACTAAAGAATGGGCTATAGCGACCCCGATAGCCACCTGCGGGGGCGCGAGCACGCTTTAGCAAAAACCGTTCGTTCGAAATGAATTTCAAAAGCCGCGTAACCCGCGGCTTTTTTTACCCCTGCAACAACCGAATTTCCGCCGCCGCCAATCCTTCCGGAGACCCAAGTAACACCACCACATCCGCCGCCTCCAGTACCACATCCTTTGCCGGATTGACGCCTTTGATATTCCGCCTTCTAACGGCAGTTACCTCGACCCCGAATTTCCCCAAGTTCAACTCACCAATAGATTTGCCGACGGCAGCGGCGCCGTCATCCAATAAAATCGAGTAAAGCCGTGGCTGCCTGTCATCCTCTACATCAGCGTTTTCATCCGTCACGCCGCGGAAAAACCCGCGCATCAACTGATAACGCTCGCTACGAACATCGCGTAAGCGGCGCAGTACATGGGACAACGGCACGCCGAGCAAAAGCATCGCATGCGTTGCGAGCATCAACGACCCTTCCACCAACTCAGGTACGATCTCCGCAGCGCCCGCCTCTTTTAGGCGATCGATGTCCGATTCGTCGATTGTGCGTACAACGACCGGTAAATCGGGCCTAATGCTACGCACGTGGCTAAGAATTTTGAGCGCTGCCGGCACATCGGCAAAACTCACGACCAAACCGGCAGCTCGGGCAATACCCGCGGAAACCAACACCTCATGCCGAGCTGCGTCTCCGAACACCACCGACTCCCCGGCCGCCGCCGCCTGCCGCACACGCTGTGGATCGATATCCAACGCAATCAGCGGAATAGATTCTTGCGCGAGAAAGCGCGCTAAGTTTTGGCCGCTACGACCATAACCGCAAATGATCACATGCCCTTGCACCGCCATGCTCTTCACCGATAACTCGGTTAGCGCCATCGCTCTTTGCATCCATTCCGTCTCGGAAAAATAAAGCACGATGCGATTGCTATGCATGAGAATGAAAGGTGCTACTAGCATCGATAGAACCATTGCCGCCAATACCACTTGCAATAACTCGGGCGTCAATAAGTTGAGCCCTTTCGCCAACGAGAGCAGCACAAAACCAAATTCGCCGGCGGAAGACAATGCCAACGCACTGCGGATGCTCACGCTCTTATCGTTGCCGAACAGCCTTGATAAGCCGAATATCAAGCCACCTTTTATCAGCAACGATAAAGCCAGTACGGCCATTACCCACAGAAAATCCCGAAGTACCGTCGATAAATCGAGCATCATGCCAATCGTGACGAAGAACAAACCAAGCAATACGTCGCGAAACGGCTTGATATAGTCCTCTACTTGATAACGATACTCCGTCTCTGAAATCAAAATGCCGGCGATAAACGCGCCAAGTGCCAACGACAAACCGGCCCGGCCGGTTAGCCAAGCCAAGCCCAATGTAACGAGAAGCACCGTTAACACAAACAGCTCGGACGACTTCTGCGATGCGACCAAATTGAACACCCATCGCATCACCCGCTGCCCGAAAAAAAGCAAGAACGCCAATAGGACCATCGCCTTAACGGTGGCATAACCGAGCATTAGCAGCGCTTGTTCTCCGGTCATCGCCAGTGCCGGAATCATTATCAAGAGCGGCACCACCGCCAAATCTTGAAACAACGCGACACCCATGATTTGCCGTCCATGGGACGAATGCAGCTCAAGACGGTCGGACAACATCTTGCTGACGATGGCTGTGGAAGACATCGCCGCGATACCGCCCAGCACAAGGCCGCCCTGTAACCCTAATCCGGCCAACAGGCATAGCAATACCGTAAGCGCCATCGTGACGAGCACTTGCATAAGGCCGAAACCGAATACGATTCGGCGCATGGAAATCAACTGCGGCAAACTGAATTCCAGGCCGATACTGAACATCAGGAATACCACGCCGAACTCGGCGAGATAACGGGTGCCGTCCTCGTCCGGCACAAAGCCTAGCGCATGGGGTCCGATGAGAATACCGCCCAACAAATAACCAAGCATAGGCGGCAAATTAAGCCGGCGAAATAATGCGACGACCAGTACGCCGCTGCCGAGTAGGATAAGCGCAATAGAGAGCGATTCGTGATGCATAGAGAGTAAAGTCGCCCTTCCTTGACGACACCATTAGACATCTTTCGAAACCGTAGCGAACGGGTCCAGGTTGAGGCGAGAAACGTTGCCGTAAAACTAGTACGGTGAGCATCGCAGTCTCAACCTGGGCCCGCGCGGTAGGTTACGAAAGATGATTATTGTCTTGTTATAGTCAGTCGAGACTCTATCATGCCGGTCAAGATATTTTTGAAAACGGTACCCAAACCGCAACGGCATGAACTATATCCATTCAGTGCAGGTCCTAAACCGGCAAATATGATCAAAGCTTTATGCCGCCCGCTCCGCCCTTTATACTACCGGCCTCAGCAGTCTTATTAAATATCCACCCCGTGCCCAATACCAAACCGGAACAATCCTCTCCAATCCTCAAGCTTGCCCGCGAAGTGCTCGAAATCGAAGCGCGCGGTATAACTGCGCTCATCAATCGCTTGGATCATTCGTTCGTCGAAGCACATGACTCAATCCTGAACTGCAAGGGGCGAATTGTCGTAACGGGCATCGGCAAATCCGGCCATATCGGCAGCAAAATCGCTTCGACGTTAGCCTCGACCGGCACGCCCTCTTTTTTCATGCATCCGGCTGAAGCCAGCCACGGCGACCTGGGGATGATTACCCGCGACGACATACTGATTGCCCTATCGAACTCGGGCGAAAGCAGTGAAATCGCCGCCATTTTGCCGGCATTGAAACGTCGAGGCGTAAAAATCATCGCCATTACAGGAAACGCTCATTCGACCTTGGCCGCCGAGGCCGATATTCATCTCGATGCGGGTGTGGAAAAAGAGGCTTGCCCCCTCAATCTCGCACCAACCGCCAGCACCACGGCAGCTCTCGCGATAGGCGATGCGTTGGCGGTAGTCCTTTTGGATTCGCGTGGATTCAAATCGGAAGATTTCGCCATGCATCATCCCGGCGGCGCACTTGGCCGAAAGCTATTAGTACATGTGCGCGAGATCATGCATACCGGCGATAACCTGCCCCGCGTGCCGATGAACGCTACATTACGCGACGCTATTTTGGAAATTTCCCGCAAGGGCCTTGGTATGACTGCCGTCGTCGATGACAATGGTTTTCTTCAAGGTATTTATACCGATGGCGATCTGCGCCGAACGCTGGAATCCCACGATCAAATAAAAACGCTGATGGTGCGGGATGTCATGACGCGCAATCCCCGCACCATAGGCCCGGATCGGCTCGCTGCCGAAGCAGCCCAGTTAATGCAAAATTATAAGATCAGCGGCCGCTTGCTGGTCGTCGACCAGAACAACAAAGTGGTCGGGGCGTTACACTTCGACGACTTGCTAAGAGCCGGCGTCGTTTGATCTCCATTACTAGAACTTACGTAAAATTGCCCCAGCGGCGTAGCGCCCCCTTGCCGTACTACTTTGTACTGTCTGCGTCGGCGCGCCTTGCTGGAACAATTTTACGTAAGTCCTAAATTAGGAAATAAGAAAACATGACCGACGTAAACGCACATGCACGCAATATTCGTCTCGCCGTATTCGATGTCGACGGCGTTCTGACCGATGGTCGTCTATACATGAACGATGCGGGCGAAGAAATAAAAGCCTTTCATACGCTCGATGGGCATGGCCTGAAGATGCTTCAGTCTACCGGTGTCGAACTCGCCATCATTACCGGCCGCACCTCGAAAAGCGTTGAACTGCGAGCGAAAAATTTAGGAATTACGCGTTTACATCAAGGTGTAGACGATAAGCTCGCCGTATTCATGCAATTGACTACGGCGTTAGGTTTAGAAACATCGGCTGCGGCTTTCATGGGCGACGATGTGGTAGACCTTCCTTGCATGATCCGCGCCGGCTTAGCTATCGCAGTCCCTGCGGCACCCGATATAGTTCGGCAACGGGCGCATTACGTTACTCAAGCACAAGGTGGTCTTGGCGCAGTACGCGAAGCCTGCGAACTCATCATGTGCGCGCAGGGAACGCTTGATCGGCAATTGGATAAGTATTTGGCATGACGCATCGGGTAGGTAACTGGCTGCCTTTGGTATTATTGCTGCTCTTAGCCGCCGCGACCCTATGGCTTGCACGCACCGTCACCGGTATTCCCGCCAAGGGAAACGGTGCATCACGCCATGATCCGGACATGATCGTGGAAAACTTCACGGCCAAGCAATTCGATAAAGACGGCACCCTGCGCTACACGCTTATGGCGCGGAAGATGGTACATTACCCGGATGATGACACCTCCCATCTGAGCGATGTCGAGTTTCAGGCATTCGAACAGAACAGTCCTCCGATTCATGCAACAGCCGATACGGGACTGCTGACAAAAAAAGGAGATGAAGTTTTTCTTCGCGGCAATGTGATCCTGGTAAAGGATGCAGGGCCCAAATCGTCCAAACTCACAGTACGGACAAATTATTTACACGTCATTCCGGATAACGGCATCGCCAAAACCAATCAGCCGCTAGTATTGGAAGATGCAGATACCGTGGTCCACGCCGCTGCGATGTTAGCCGACAACAAAGCCCAAACCATGGTATTGACCAAAGTCAACACGACCTATGAAAAGAAGCGATAACTCGATATATCTAATTGCCGCTGTTGCACTTTTCTGGCTGCTATGCGCTATGCCTCGGCATGCGGTGGCCGAGAAAGGCGATCGCGATAAGCCAATCAATATTACCGCCGACAAAGGCTCCGAAGACAATAAAAAACAGGAAGCCATCTTCGAAGGTAATGTCGTATTAACCCAAGGCACTCTACGCGTAGAAGCCAATCGGGTCGTCGTTCATCGAGATAAGGATGGCTTCGATTACGCGACCGCGACGGGTGCGCCTGCTCGATTCCGTCAAAAGCGAGATCTCGCCGACGACTACGTGGAAGGCTTCGCTCAACGTATCGAGTACAACGGTAAAAATGACATCGTCGAATTGTTCGAAAAAGCGAAACTAACGCGCGGGCAAGATGAACTAACCAGCAACTACATTCATTACGACAGTCGCACGGAAGCATTTCAAGCCTTTAATCCGGCAGACAACAAAGCAACTCCGAAACAGGATGGAGAACGCGTAAAAGCGGTCATTCAACCGAAAGCGAAGGGGCCAGGAAATCCGACGAAAAACCCATGACCGCTCTTACGGCAGAAAATCTTAAAAAAAAATACCGCTCACGCATTGTTGTGCAGGACGTTTCCCTCAGCGTGAAACCCGGCGAAGTGGTTGGTTTGCTCGGCCCTAACGGCGCCGGAAAAACTACGTGCTTCTATATGATAGTGGGACTGGTACCGCTCGACGGTGGGCGTATTTTATTGGACGATCAAGAATTATCGCGATTACCCATTCACAAACGTTCTCAATTAGGGCTTGCTTATTTGCCGCAGGAAGCTTCGATTTTCCGCAAGCTGACTGTTGCAGAAAATATTCGCGCCGTATTAGAACTGCAGAATTTAGAGAACGCCGATATCGAGAATCGACTTGAAGAACTGCTCGAAGAACTACATATCGCGCACCTTCGCAACAATTCCGCGGTTAGTTTATCGGGCGGAGAACGGCGACGCACCGAGATCGCCCGTGCGCTCGCGGCAAATCCACGTTTTATATTACTGGACGAACCGTTTGCCGGGGTGGACCCCATCGCCGTGATCGATATTCAGCATATTATCCGTTTTCTCAAGGAGCGTGGCATTGGTGTGCTCATTACAGACCATAATGTCCGCGAAACTCTCGGCATCTGCGATCATGCGTACATCATCAATCAAGGAGCTGTCCTGGCTTTCGGTAAACCAGATGAAATAATCTATAATGACAAGGTAAGAAAGGTATATCTGGGAGAGAACTTTCGGTTGTGACACATGTCGCAAAGATTCTCCAGGCTCTTGGGTATCATCATCCTTAAAGTGTCTTTCCAAAAAAACCCGGGCGGCGTTCACGCGAGGTAATATACTGGTGGTAACGGACGGGCTTTGGCCCGCGCTCACTTCAGTACTGGCGCCATGAAACAAAGCTTACAGCTCAAGTTATCTCAACATTTAACACTCACACCGCAGTTGCAACAATCCATTCGATTGCTGCAACTTTCGACCCTTGAACTCAATCAGGAGTTAGATCGATTCCTGATGGACAACCCATTGCTGGAGCGCACCGACTTAGCCGGCGACTCACCGCTACCGCCGCCGACGGGCAATGGTTCGTCAGCAAGCGAAGCCGGCGTATCGGAATCGCAGGGGGAACGAGAACCCGAAATCGGCAACGCGAGCGATTCGTGGGAAGGATCGGATAATTTCAGCTTCGATGAAACAGTGAGCTACGGCTCTCGCGAAGAAGGCGAGGAACGGGAAGGACAACAGTTGCCCGCCGTTAGCCCCAGCTTGCAAGATTATCTAATTTCTCAACTTAATTTGACCCAGCTCTCCGAGCGGGATAAGCAATTAGTCGTTTTACTGATCGCTCATCTCGATGAAGACGGTTATCTCACAGCAAGCGTCGAAGAAATTTTTGAAGCACTGGAGCAAGAAGACCAAGTCGAACTCGAAGTCGAACCGGAAGAATTAAACATTGCGCTTAAGCACTTGCAGAATCTCGATCCAGCCGGTGTAGGTGCTCGTTCGCTCAGTGATTGTCTAGAGCTTCAATTAAATGCGCTGCCGGCGAACACTCCTGCTCGCAATTGCGCATTGTCGATCGTCAAAAGCCATCTCTCTCTACTGGCCGGTCGCGATTTCAATAAACTACGGAAATTGCTCTCTTGTAACGAAAGTGATCTCAAAGCCGCTCAACATCTAATTCTAAGTCTCGACCCTAAACCTGGCGCGAAATTCAGCAATATAGAAACGCGTTTCGTCGTACCTGACGTCATTGTGCGCAAGACGAAGAATAAATGGGTTGCAAACCTGAATCAGGATGCGCTGCCAAAACTGCGTATCAATAAGATGTACGCCGATATTCTGCAAAGCCGGCGCGACGGCAGCAATCAACAGCTTGCAAGCCAATTACAAGAAGCACGTTGGTTGATTAAAAACGTACAACAGCGCTTCGACACTATTCTGCGAGTTACGCAAGCCATCGTTGATCGACAAAAACATTTCTTCGATCACGGCGAAGTGGCAATGCGTCCGCTGGTATTGCGCGAAATTGCCGAGCAAGTAGGTTTACACGAATCGACGGTCTCTCGGGTGACGACGCAAAAATACATGCTCACACCGAGAGGAATTTTCGAACTCAAGTATTTCTTCGGCAGCCACGTCTCGACCGAAACCGGTGGTGCCTGTTCAGCAACAGCGATTCGCGCCTTGATTAAGCAACTTGTTAGCGCAGAGGATACCCGCAAACCGTTATCGGACAGCCGTATTGCTGAAATACTCTCGCAACAAGGCATTATGGTCGCTCGCCGTACCATTGCTAAATATCGAGAAGGAATGCAGATACAGCCAGCTAATTTACGTAAATCACTTTAATTCGTATAAGAATCGTAAGGGGGCGATACACCATTCGGGCCTTGGTCAGGCTAATGATTAAACTGGCGCAGCAGCGCAATTAAATAAGGAGATCGCTATGAATCTTAACTTGACGGGGCACCACGTCGAAATTACACCGGCTATTCGTGATTATGTAACTTCGAAGTTTGACCGTATCGGGCGACACTTCGATCACGTTATAGACGTGAATGTGATCATGACCGTGGAAAAACTCAAGCAAAGGATCGAAGCGAACGTGCACGTACGGGGAAAAGATATATTCGCCGAATGCGGCGACCAAGAAGACATGTACGCCGCAATAGATTTATTGATCGATAAATTGGATCGACAATTGTTGAAACATAAGGAGTTGTATTACAAGAAGCGCCATAATGGCGCGCTGAAACATCAAGAACAAGAGGAAGAGCAAGAGCAAGAAACTGAATAGTTTTTTCTCACTCCCTTGAAAAACGGTCCGTCCCCCTGCACCAGGCATTCCCTGGCGAGCAGGGGAAATCAGAACATCGTAAATTCCGCAGTTTTCCGCCGTGAAGTTGTATAATTCGCCCCTGTTTTTAAGCGAATGCTTTCGCGGGTAATATCAATGAATCTGATTTCAAAGCTGCTTAAACCGGAATTCATCCTGCTTGACCTAGATGTCAGCAGCAAGAAGCGTGTATTCGAACAAGTTGGTTTATTGTTTGAAAATCATCGGGAAGTAGCTCGATCGCAAATTTACGATAGTCTATTTGCGCGGGAAAAACTCGGTTCGACGGCATTAGGGCATGGCATCGCCATTCCACATGGAAGAATCAAGAATGGTCGGGAAACGCTAACTGCCTTTGTCCGTACCCGCGATCCAGTTCCGTTCGATGCCCCGGATGGTAATGCCGTCCGATTAATTTTCGTCGTATTAGTTCCCGAACACGCAACCGAAACCCACTTGCAAATTCTGTCGGAACTGGCGCAAATGTTCAGCGAAAAATCTTTCCGCGACGCCCTACTTAGCAGTACCGACCCAGCCGAAATCCATCGTTTGCTGACCGAATGGTCACCTTATGCCCCACCTGTCCGTCGAGCAGCTTTTTAACGACAAGCGGGACAGGCTGGATCTTACCTGGGTAACCGGCGAAGAAAGCGGCCGGCGCATCCTGGGTAGTGATTCATTAGCCCGTCCCGGCATCGGTCTGATCGGTCACCTTAACCTTATCCATCCGCATCGATTGCAAGTGCTCGGCGCAGCCGAAATTAGCTACTTGAAAGGATTGGATAGAGAAAACTTGCAGCAATCTATCGAACGGCTATTCTCAGCCGAGCTAACCGCCATCTTCATTTGCGACAGCAAGCCCGTGCCTCGCTTTCTATTGCAGCCTTCGCGGCAAACGGGCACACCGTTATTCACCACATCACTCCCTAGTCAACAACTAATCAATTTACTCCGCCAATACTTGCATCGCATGTTAGGCGAGTTGACTACCATGCACGGTGTTTTCCTCGATGTGCTAGGAGTGGGAGTGCTGATTACCGGTGATTCGTCTATCGGCAAAAGCGAACTGGCGTTGGAATTGATTTCACGCGGCCATGGGCTAGTGGCCGACGATGTGGTTGAAATCCATCAAATCGGCCCCGATGCGCTGCAAGGACGTTGCCCGCCATTGCTGCGCGACTTTCTCGAAGTGCGCGGACTAGGCGTTCTCAATATTCGTACGATTTTCGGTGAAACGGCCGTGCGTCCGAAAATGATTCTTCGACTCATCGTTCACTTGGAAGAACCGAAGAACGGCGTGCCCAGCAAAATCGAACGACTCAAAGCCAACGCCGGCGCGCAAACGATTCTCGGCGTAGAAATACCGACGGTTGTATTGTCCGTCGTTGCCGGCCGCAACTTAGCCGTATTGGTAGAAGCAGCCGTGCGTAATCATATTCTCCAACAGCGCGGCATCGATTCCACACGCCAGTTCATTGAGCGTCACGAAAAAATGATGCTTGCCGGTCGAGATCCGGAAGATATCGGCGACGGTTAAGTGCCATGGCGCAGCGCGCCTGCTATAGACTATTCATAATTACACCAGCGTTATTGAGGCCCGTCTATCATGCAAACCATCCTGATCAGCGGACTTTCCGGCTCGGGAAAAAGCGTCGCGTTGAAAGCCCTAGAGGATACGGGCTTCTACTGTATCGATAATTTACCCGCCAAATTCATCCCGTCCCTTGCCACTTTTTTGCGCGACTCGGGCGAAGATCGAGTTGCCATCAATATCGATGTTCGCGCGAGCGGTGACACCCTTAGCGATTTGCCAAAAGCCATCGCCGATTTGACGCAAGAAGGCATCGATATACGCGTGCTTTTTTTCGAAGCCAATACGGAAAACCTGGTCAAGCGTTTTTCGGAAACCCGGCGGCCCCATCCATTAATGAACGATGGTCTCACATTGCCGGAAGCCATTGCGCTCGAGCATGAAAAGCTCGCCGACATTTCCGAAATAGCCCATCGCATCGATACCAGCGACATCAGTCCCAATACCTTGCGTGCATGGATCAAAGATCTCATTCAACTCGATCAATCACGCTTGACGCTTTATTTCCAATCATTCGGTTTTAAGCACGGTATTCCGCACGATGCGGATTTAGTGTTCGATGCACGCTTCATTCCCAACCCCTATTACGACCCTCGTCTGCGTCCATTCACCGGAAAAGATCAACCGGTAATCGACTTCCTCGATGCACAACCGGAAACGAAGATACTGCTCGACGACATCTATGCCTTCATCCATAAATGGCTGCCGCGTTTTGTGCGCGACAATCGCAGTTCACTCACAATCGCCATCGGCTGCACCGGCGGACAACATCGATCGGTTTATCTCGTACAAAAACTCGCCGCACGTTTTAAGCTAGAGCAGCAAGTGCTGGTTCGCCATCGCAATCTTTGGCAGCAACAAGCGATTAATACGAATTCGCCCGCCGCTTGAAAGCGCCACATATTCGTTCGCCTCGCTAATTAATCATGAACACAACAAAAACCGTCACACTCGCATTAACCGGTGCATCAGGAATGCCTTATGGCATAAGGCTTCTCGAGTGTTTGATTAGCGCAGGCACTCAGGTCTATCTGCTCTACTCGCAAGCGGCGCAAGTAGTCGCAAAGCAGGAAATGGATTTAACGCTTCCATCGCGCAAACAAGAAGTCGAGAAATTATTTATCGAGCGCTTCAACGCGCAGCCCGGCCAATTGACGGTGTTTGGGCGAGAAGAATGGTTTGCGCCGGTAGCATCCGGTTCGAATCCTGCGGATGCTATGGTGATCTGCCCTTGCAGCATGGGCACCATAGCGGCAATCGCTGCGGGGCTATCGGACAATTTGATTGAAAGAGCTGCGGACGTGATGTTGAAAGAATCGCGCAAATTGATATTGGTTCCGAGAGAAACGCCTTTCTCTGCGCTGCATTTAGATAACATGCTTAAATTGTCGCGCATGAACGCGGTAATCCTGCCGCCCAATCCAGGCTTTTATCATCACCCTAAAACCATTTCGGATATAGTCGATTTCGTCGTTGCACGCATTCTCGATCAACTCATGATTCCGCAACAGCTCATGCCGCGCTGGGGTGAAACCGATCAAAGCGGTTTCCCTCACGAATAACACAACGGTCCATTTCTTTACTTCCCCCTTGTGGAGCTATCTTGACCTTCTTGCAACAACTGAAGCGCATATTGCCTTCGCGTAGACAAACAGTTCCTATTTTCCCGTTAAACGCCGTGCTGTTCCCCGGTGGCGTATTGCCGCTCAAAGTATTCGAGCAACGCTACATTGATATGGTGAAGTATTGCTTGAAGGACAACAGCGTTTTCGGAATTTGTTTAATCCGCGAAGATCAGAATGCCGGCGCTAAGGCGGTGCCGGAGCCGGTCGGCTGCATTGCTCGCATCCTGGACTGGAATATGGAACAGCCTGAGCTGCTGCAACTTCGTGTGCAAGGCGAATCCCGCTTTCGTATTGTAGATAGCGGCGCAGGCAATAACGGCGTGATTGCGGCTTCCGTAGAAACACTATCGGCAGACACGGCAATGGCCATTCCTGCAAGCTTGGCCGGTTGCGCTGATTTAGTACGCAAGGTCGTCGCCAGTGTAGGCGCAGCGTCATTCGCGGAGCCCTATTTATTCGAAGACGCCAGTTGGGTAGGCAATAGGCTAGCGGAATTTTTACCGATCAAAATAGCCGCCAAACAAAAATTGATGGAGCTATCCGATCCGATTGCGCGCTTGGAAATACTAGCGCAGTTTCTTGCACAGCAAGGCTTGTTGTGATCGGAATAAAGGCTTGCAATAGACGTCTTTCGTAACCGTAGCGAGCGGGCCCAGGTTGAGACGAGAAGCGCAACCGTACAAGTGGTACGGTGAGCATGGCAGTCTCAAGCTGGGCCCGCGCAGTAGGTTACGAAAGATGTCTAATAATCATCCCATCAACCGCGAACCAAACAACGGCCCGTCCGTCATCGACAGTAATAATTTTCTGACCGGCGTTGGTATTGCTGCTTGCAACGCATCCTCTTGCTGCAACCACAAGTGCCCAGGCTCCGTCACACGCGGCGTTCTCCCGATTACACGAACCGGTTGCGGTGTGATATTCAAAAGAAAATGAGTAAAGCCGTGCGATAAGTGCGGCAGCGGTTTATTAGGCATCGCCTCGATGCCCCAACGTTGACGACAAAACGCAATCACATCTTCTTCCATCGGCATTTCCGGAAAGCACCACAGCCCGCCCCATATCCCCGTCGGTGGCCGTTTCTCCAACATGATTTCGCCGCGATCATGCAGGATTAACATGATCGTTTGCTTGAGCGGCAATGCCTTGGCGGGCTTGCGATGGGGCAGCTCGTTCACGCGGCCAGTCGCTAACGCAACGCAATTCGTAGCAACAGGACAACGTTCGCACGCAGGCCGGCTACGCGTACACAACGTTGCTCCCATATCCATCAAACCCTGCGTATAAGCTTCAACATCGGTTTCAGGCAACAACGCTTCCGCCTGTTGCCACAACTGCGCAGTAACCATCGTCGCGCCAGAATAACCTTCAATGCCGAATTGACGGGCGAATACTCGCTTCACATTACCATCGAGAATCGCTCGCCGCTGACCGAACGCGAAAACACTGATTGCCGCAGCGGTTGAACGACCAATACCCGGCAGTTCAACGATCTCATCGAATGCGGAAGGAAATATGCCGCTATGCCGTTCAACGATGGCTTTTGCGGCAGCATGCAAATTACGCGCGCGCGAGTAGTATCCGAGCCCGCTCCAATGGGCGAGCACATCGTCTTCCGGTGCCTGGGCTAATGAGGCGATATCAGGAAAACTTTCAAGAAAACGCAAGTAATAGGGAATGACCGTCGTTACCTGCGTTTGCTGCAACATAATTTCCGAAAGCCAAATGCGATAGGGATCACGCGTTCCCTGCCAAGGCAAATGATGACGGCCGTGCTGCTTTTGCCATGCAATAAGTTGAGTTGAAAAATCAGCGGTCATCGGCCAAACAAGCCCTTCAGTATATTTTCTTTGAAATTCGGGTCTTTCATTCTTTCCCGCATTTGTTCTTGCAGCTTCTGCGTAGCTGCTTCCATAACGAGTCCCGTAAAATCGATACGCCATGCGACAGCGGTGAAAGGACCATAGAGTTTCACCGGTATCGTCAAACCTTTCATTGTCTGCAACTCAGGTCCGCCTTGTCCTTGCAACGATGAAACGACCGTTGTCCGCACTGTGTAATCGAGGCTCTGATTAACTAAATTGATATTGCCGCTGCCGCCCATTCGAAACAAAGGCGACTTCACGTTGAGATCATCGTTATGAGCAATACCGTTAGCGATATGCCACGTTGCGGATAGTTCGCTGAAATCGGTCTTCTCATCGCTCGATGTGGTGCCGGCCTGTTGTTTATCAACAGCACTTTCCGCTTTTGTCTTAGCAGTGCGAATAGCTTTCGCGATATTGAAACCGTGCACCGCGCCATCGTGAAGATTAAGTTTGGCGGTGCCATTCAATCCTCTCGTCAAAGCCGACACCAATGCGCCTTGAGTCACAATATCGAATTGCATATCGCCGCGACCTTCGAGCGGTTGCTTACCAATGGCGTCCTTCATCAGCGGGCCGATATTTACATTGGACAAAGTTTGCCGAGCCGAAAAACGCGGCGGCGTTGTTGCCGATACGGTCACGCTGCCCGATAAGCTGCCTAGATACAGCACCGCATCCAACGGGCTCACTTCCAACTTGCCGCCTGCCGCATGAACATCCAAGCGCACATTCGATGCTCTGATATCGGCAACTTTCAACGCACCGATTTTTATCGTGCCGTTAGCGTTCAGGTCTTTTAATGCCGACAAGTCTATCGGCTGCTCCGCACTCGCTACCGCTTTCCCATCGGGACTAGCGGCAGCAGCCGCTGGCGTTTTTTTCCTGTAACGATCGACATCGATTTGATCGATCGCGAAATCGAATGTGTATGCCGCCGGCGAAAATTTCGTCAGTCCGATTTTACCGTTGATGGCACTTTGATCTAGCCTGCCGACTATCTGTGCAACCAGCGTTTGCTTAGCTAAATTAACATCGGCGTTGCCGGTCGTTTTGAAGGCCATTGTTCCGCCGCTAGGATTAGGTAATGCGAAATCGCTTTCTATCTTCGGCAACTCGATATGCTGCGCTTTCAGATCCGCTTTCATCGCCGTCGTCAATAATCCTTTAATGGCAGTGGCGCCCTGCTTTCCTGCTAGGTCAATACTAAGCCGCGGCGATACAAAAGAAAGCTTATCTAGATCGCCGTCGATAGCACCCGTTAGTTTTGCCTGCGCATCGAGTTCTCCCTGCTTAATGGTCATAGTTGCTTCAACAGAGGGAATTTTGAACGCCTGCGGCGTTCCATTGAACGAAGGAACGGCTAAGTTCAGCGCCACATTGCGCGTAGCTTCAATAAGCTTCAGTTGTCCGGCGATCTTATCGGCAGCAATTTGCTTATCCGTAACCGTCAATTTCGGCACATTGAATTGTGCTTCCAGCGCTGTCTCCGCTTGCTTGTTTTCAGCGGAGATCTTCAGATCTTCCAATGCGAATTGATTAACCGCCGGCTTCAAATCGACATTGCCCTCCAGCTTAACGGCCAAGTTGGCAAAACCGATCGCCTGTCCTTTGAACTCCACATCCATACGATTGAGCGTGTAGCGTTTGTCGTCGAGATTCAAATTAAAACCGCTCTTGATCGCCACCTGCCCCGCCAACACCGGCTTATCGCCGCGCACATCGGCATGTAAATCGATGGTACTAGGCTTCGCATTGGCGATGCTGCCGGTTTTGAGATCCACTTTGGTAAGTGCCAACTTGCGGCCGGCCATTTGATCATCGAAAAAGATATTGGAGTTGGTAACGGTTACACCATCGATATCGAGCTGAACGCTCTGCGACTCCTGCTCGTCCTTGGATAGCAAGTCATCGAAGTTGGTCGTGCCGTCCTTATGACGTTGGATGTTCGCATTCAGGCCATCGATTTTGATCTGGTCCACTACGAATCGCTTACTCAGCAATGGGAAAAGCGCCAACGACACTCTTGCGCTTTCCATGGAGGCAAACGTCGCCGAACTTTTATGTTCGGAAATGCTGACCTTACCAAGATCGACGCCGAGTTTAGGAAAGAAGGTAAGCTTAATTTGCCCCGGTATCTCTAAGGTCCGCTGCTTCTTCTGGTACACAACCTTGGTAATGAGCGGTTTGTAGGTATTAGGATCGACCATCGCCGAGATGACGGCGATTCCAACCAGAAACAGGGCCACTAAAATACCCAACCCAATGGCTACATATTTGACGAGACGAAGCATAGTGTTTTGAGAATAGTAAGAGGAAGAAGCCGGAGCACGCGCGCCGCTACCGGATGAGAATCACGAAGCGTTATATTGGAACAGCATTCAATCGCCACTTCCAGGATTAGGAAATTCGGCCCCTTAATTGGAACCGAAAGGCTTTTTCTTACACGATAAAGATTCAAATTCTAAGGCAGGATTATAAGCATCTGTGCTCATGCGTCCATTCGGGCGAACTTTAATAGCAAACAATCGTGGCTCTACCATTGGATCCCCCCCACATTCAGGAGAGTGCTTTTCTCGGACATTGATGACATATCCGGCTTTGCTCGATGCAGATAGCGTCTGAAATCTTAGGCATGCGTTATCTAAGGAAGTTAATTTATATGCCCTTACTGCTTTCGTAGCCAATATAATCGCCTCGTTTTCAGACTTCACGGGCGTTTTCGGTAACGGGCAAACCTCTTTACTATTCGCAACTCCGCAGAAAAGTAGTAGTACGGAGATACTAATTATGATGTATAGCGGTTTAAGGATTGTCATATTGGCGTAAGCTAAAACTTTTAATAACTTGCTTTATCTTTTTAGCGTAATTGACATCAGTTGCGTAGTGATTTCTTTGTAATTCCTCAGCGAATTTTTCAGGATCGTTTTTAAACATGAAGGCGTGGCTAAACCTAGGATTACTAGAGAGCATCATTGCATAGTCCTCTGCTGCATCCTCAAAACTTGTATAAGCCCTGAAATTATCATGTATCGCAATGTGGCCTTCCTTTGTGTCTTCATGAGTTGCTATATTGACTGATGCTCCATCAGGAGCCTTTCCTTTTACGCCAAAATATGCATTACCTTCAACTTTTTGCCCCCACCCGCTTTCTAGTCCCGCTTGCGCAAGAATAATACTTGCGGGAACACCATATTTTCTACTTACGTTGCTTACCGCAACTAAATTCTTTTGAATGAACTGTGTGACATGAACAGGAATTGTATGTCGATGCTTTTTCGCATGATGAATGTGTGCCACCATTCAAATTTCCTCGCTTAATTAAAAATTTCAATAAGTCCTATTTTAGTCATTTTCAATTTATAGTTGTAATAACCTGCAATCAATACAATTTCTGGCCAGGATTATTTGCAACGAAAAATGGCAACGTAAGAAAAAGCGATGCTACCGTTGGTATTAAACAACGCCGCTTAACATTTAATTTTCGATGGGTCTATCCCGAGCAATTTGCAGACTCTTTTCATATGAGAGCTTGCTTTATTGACTACGTATCCCTGTATCAGCTCCGTTGCAACATCAAGCCACGCATATAAATCGATATGCTGTTTGGGCTGAAGTCGGCCTTCTGAAAGATGCGCCATAGTTACATGACGCGCCCCATCTTCAGTATGAAATTCGCCAGTGACCGTTTCTAAAAGATCACCATAGTGGGAAGCCCTATCATGATTTACAAAAACAAGGATATTTGGAACCATCCGACCGTTATTCACAACATCGAATTGGGTAGCTGCTTTTTCAATATGCCGAGCAATCCGGTTGAAGACCGGATCATTACGACGGCCACCAACAATTTGACCTGATGGTGCTGTATCAAGCTGGTTTCCAAGCCAATCATCCCGAGGTGACTTCACCTCGCAAAATGCCACGAGGTTACCGTCCTGAATGACTCGAAAATCTGGTGTGCGTTCAGCAATTGTTTCCTCTATTTTTTCTAGCTTAAGACCATGCGGAGAAAAAAGTAGCTTTTCGGCTAACTCAAGGTCAGGTGCTTCATTTGGCCCTCGTGCCATATTGTTGTCCTAGTAATTTGCCAATGATGAGACAGCTTAATCTATCACCAGAGTCGGTGATTTAAGTTCCATCGCTTCGTTACTCGGAGTTTCTGTTGCGAGTTTTGACCTTCCGGACTTTGCGAAACGCCTTCCTTCTCTTTGCTACTACTTCCAGCCAATCATCGCCATCATAGTCGCTCTTTGCAAGATTGCAGGATATGCACAGTATTTGCAGATTTGCTTTTAAGTATCTCAACTCTGGATATTTTGAACGGGGCTTAATATGGTCAACGTGGAGTCGTTTACGCCAGCTGAGAGCGCATCCACATGCGGCACAGATACGAGGCGAATAACGCAGTACTTCACCGCGAATTTGCCACCACGTCCAATATGTTTTGAATAGCTTTTGGAATTCTGGGTTGTTTATTCGTTTAGGGTCTTCTTCATAAAGTGCATAAATTTTCTGTCGAGCAACTTCTATCTCGGCTTTTTTCCGTTCCTTGTTCCGCTCCTCTGCGAGCCAGCCCCATAAGGCTAGCAGAAGGAAAACTAAAATTATCCACCCGCCTATTGTCATAATGATTATTTGTGAACATCAGTGCCCACAAAACCTCCGATTTCTGGATAAGCGTTTCAAACTTGATTCAGCGCTTGTTTTACAGGGTTTATTGTTTCAAAAAATATTCCATGAATCATTTTCTACTAAAGTAGTTGCCGCTGACTTTTTGGACGAATTTCATTTGCAATTATTGTTAGCCGGAACTGAACGATAGAATCAATTAATCTTGGCCAGAAATTGCATTGATTGCGTGTCAGACTGTTTTCGATTGCAGGTTATTACTACAGTCTGTGTAAAAATCCAACATTTTGACTACGGCAACTTCATTACAAAATTAGTTACATTTATCAACATGACTTATTCGTAGAGCTTCCTTAGTGGGCAATCTCACCCCGCTTAGCATCCACTGCCTTCTTCCACAAGGACGAATATAGCCAAGCCGGCTAGAGCAATCCGCCGCCGCAATTAGATTCGTCATTATTATCGACCTTGACTATAATTCCAGATCGCGGGCAAAAGGATGCCTGCGGTCCGATCTCTTTAATTATTAGGACAATACGAATCCTCCCATGCTATTCCGCAAGGCCCGCGCCAGTGCGGCGCCATGGTCAGGGGAGACCTTCTGGGAAACGCTAAAGCATGGAAAAAACGCAAACGAGCCGATTGAGAGCTCGTAGTCGGAACGATTATATGATCGATACTTTGGGGAAGTCCTCTCTCACGCTCCACTATTTGACGGCCGAAGCGTTCGCTGCCAATCAATCGTCCATGGCGGAAAACGCATTAGGCGCAATCGCCTTCGGCAGTTCACGTCCGGCGCTTTCCATAGCGAATGTCCCTTTCGCTTGGATCGATATGCCGTCATTGGACGGCGGTGCGGCGTTCGAAGTATGGATGAGCGACAAACCGATCGTGCACGAAAATGACGACGGAATAGCCGCCAATCGCAACGATGATATTCTGTTCGGCTGCCTGGAAGTGGATGAGGCGGGCGATCTCGAATCCGCCGGTTATCTTGCATACTCTCGAATCTTCGATTTCATCGACAATCGCGGCTATGGGCATTTGCTGCGAATTTGGAATTACTTTCCCCGTATCAACGAGATGGTTAGCAGCTTGGAACGCTACCGTGGCTTCAGCATTGGCCGCCATGAAGCATTTTTAGCTAAGGGCCGGAGTATTAATGCCGAGAGCGTTCCCGCCGCGTGCGCGTTAGGAACTCACAGCGGCCCATTGACGATTTACTTTCTTGCAGCGAAGACGCCTGGCCATCCGGTAGAGAATCCGCGCCAAACCAGCGCTTACCATTATCCGGCCCAATACGGCCCTCGCAGTCCGACGTTTTCACGCGCGATGGCAATCAACACCACCGTGCAATCGCAGCTTTTCATTTCAGGCACCGCCAGCATTGTCGGCCATGAAACCCGGCACATCGGCGATGTGGTGTCTCAAACGAGAGAAACCGTCGCCAATATTCGCGCCGTCATCGACCAAGCCGTATTTTGCGGGCAAGCATCATTAGGCAATGACACCGAGACACTACTTAAAGCCTACGTACGCCATGCGGAAGATTTGCCCGTCGTGCGCGATCAACTGTCTATCGCCTTCGGCCCTAAAATGAAAGCCATTTATTTACAGGCCGATATTTGCCGCTCAGATCTTCTGGTGGAAGTCGAAGGCGTGTGCCTTAATCGAACGGTGCGCTAACTTGAAAAACAAACTATTCTCGCGAACCGGCACAAGCAGCGGTCTCATGGTATGCACTGCGCTCCTCTCGTTTTTTTCGGCAGCGGGGCATGCCGGGCAATTTCCTCTTTGGGAGGCAGGCGCCGGCGTAGCAGCGATCAACTTTCCCGACTATCGCGGCTCGAACGAGCGGCAATCCTACTTATTGCCCGTCCCCTACATCGTCTATCGCGGCGACTTTCTCAAGATGGAAGACCAGCGGGTCCGCGGCCTTTTTTATCGCAGCGACAAAGCCGAAATAGATGTCAGCATCAATGGCTCTGTACCGGTGAAAAGCCAGGACAATCAAGCCCGGCAAGGCATGCCCGATTTGGATCCGACATTGGAAATCGGCCCATCGCTCAACTTCTTTCTGCATCGGTCGAGCGATAAGAAAACCAAACTGGATTTACGTCTGCCTCTGCGAGCAGTCATTGCAACCGATTTTTCTCATGTGAAAGATGTGGGCTGGATATTTCAGCCGAATCTGAACGTGGATATCAAGGACCCGCTAGGCTATCGCGGCTGGAAACTCGGCTTGCTAGCTGGGCCGGTGTTCGCCGATCGTCGTTATCACCAGTATATCTATGGCGTCGATGCCGCCTACGCGACGGCTGATCGTCCTGCCTACACAGCGCGCGGTGGTTATGCCGGCAATCAATTCGTTGCCGCATTAAGCAAACGCTATCCTGGCTTTTGGGTAGGCAGTTTCGTCAAATGGGACACGCTGAACGGCGCTGTTTTTGACGACAGCCCACTTATTAAAACCAAACAATACTTCACCGCCGGCATCGCCGTTTCTTGGGTCATTTCCCGCTCATCGACGATGGTCGAGGCGGACGATTAATCTTCCTGTTATGAATTCCTCCAACTCCCATCTCATCCTCATTCCCAGTTACAACACGGGCTCAAAGGTCCTCGACACGGTTCATGAGGTACGGCAGTTCTGGCAACCGGTGTGGGTCGTCGTCGATGGAAGCACAGACGGTAGCGCAGAAGCGCTTATGGCGATGGCGAAAAATGACCCCGGACTAACCGTATTCGCGCTGCCGCAAAATGTGGGTAAAGGCGCGGCTGTTTTATATGGGCTGCAAAAGGCCAAGACGGCAGGTTTCACCCATGTACTGACGATAGACGCGGACGGCCAGCATCCGGTCAAGCAAATTCCCGAATTCATGCTCGTCTCCCAATCCAATCCTGACGCAATGATCCTAGGCCGCCCCGTATTCGATGCCAGTGCCCCTCAAGTACGGGTGCAAGGCAGAAAACTATCCAATTGGTGGGCGAACTTCGAAACCCTATGGGAAGGTATCGGCGACTCCCTATATGGCTTTCGCATTTATCCGATTGCCCCTTTAGTGGCAATCATGGAAAAACAACGCTGGATGCGCCGATTCGATTTCGACCCGGAAGCCGCTGTCCGTCTTTGCTGGGAAGGCATTCGACCGATCAACGTGGCCTCGCCGGTCAAGTATCTTCGCCCCGATGAAGGCGGCGTCTCCCATTTCAACTATCTACGCGATAACACCTTACTTACCTGGATGCATACTCGGCTTGTTCTCGAAGGCATAGTGCGCATGCCTTGCTTGCTCTGGCGGCGGCTTAAAAGACGTCCTGGTACGAATCATTCAACTAAATCTTCCGCAGTGAAATAAAGCTTCTATTTTTATAGGCTCGGTTTCGGATTACAAAATGGGTTGCGCGCCGAGGCCTGTTCCTGTAAATATGTTGCGCCGTTCTGTTACACAAAATAATAAAAAGCGTGACAGCCGTAATCCGGCCTATCAACGGCATGAATGCTCGGCTATCACCCGATTTAGATAAATAGAGGAAGGAAGACAAATGAAGAAAACGTTGCTCCGCATTCTTACCACAGCCCTTTCACTCACTGTTGGATTAGCCGAGGCGGAGGACGGGATCACTGCCAATACCATCGTCGTGGGACAATCCACTGCGCTGACCGGTCTTGCCGCAGGCCTTGGCCAAGGAATGTCGGACGGAATTAAAGCCTACTTCGATAAGGTCAATAAAGAAGGCGGTGTGCATGGCCGTAAACTCGAATTAGTAACGCTCGATGACGGATACGAGCCCGAGAAGACGGAAAAGAACACCAAGGAACTCATCGAGAAGAAAAAAGTATTTGCCTTAATGGGCTACGTAGGCACGCCGACCAGCAATGCCGCGATCCCGATATTTACCAAGGAGAAAGTGCCCTTCATAGGTGCGTTCACCGGCGCGAAGAGTCTGCGCGATCCGTTCAACCGATACATCTTCAATATCCGCGCCAGCTATCAGGACGAATCAAAGGCCATCGTCGATCAGTTGAATACCTTCGGCGCAAATAAAATCGCCATCTTCTATCAAGACGACGCTTACGGTAAGGCCGTGCTGGCTGCAGTCACCGAGGCGCTAAAGGCACGCAATGAGGCGCCCATCGTTACCGCCAGCGTTCCGCGCAATTCACTCAATGTAGAAGACGCTGCGCAAAAAATCATCAAAGCCAATCCGACCGGCGTAGCAATGGGCTGTACGTTCCCGGCCTGTAGCGCATTGATCAAACGGGTAAGCGCCAGCATACAACTCACCTACCTCACCGTTAGCTTCGGTGGCATATCCAGCAATTATTCAGGCGAGCAAAAAACCGCCGGCGTTGGCCTCGGCATCGTACAAGTAATGCCTTATCCGTTCAGTGCGGTTACACCGGTCGTGCG
>Ga0157374_10000620_pt1 | contig 31251 bp, 23 predicted proteins | sample M25metaG_FD_115308 | JGI IMG/M metagenome (GOLD analysis project Ga0157374, IMG submission 115308) | Miscanthus rhizosphere microbial communities from Kellogg Biological Station, Michigan, USA - M2-5 metaG | ecosystem: Host-associated > Plants > Roots > Rhizosphere > Soil | place: USA: Michigan...
CTTTCGCGGACGAGGCCGAGGCGCTGCGGCTCGCGAACGACGTGCGTTACGGGCTCGCGGCCTATCTCTGGACGAACGACGTCGGCCGAGCGCATCGCTTCGCGCGCGGCGTCGAAGCCGGCATGGTCTGGGTGAACTCGGAGAACAATCGCCATCTGCCGACGCCGTTCGGCGGCATGAAGGCGAGCGGCATCGGCCGCGATGGCGGCGACTACAGCTTCGATTTCTACATGGAGACGAAGAACGTTTGCGTCGCGCTGGGCACGCACAAGGTGCCGACGCTCGGGCGGTGAGGGATGAGTCTCTATTACGTCCAGAAGCTGCTCTATCAGCTCAATCGCGATCCGCTAGTGCGCAAGCGCTTCGAGACGAGCCGCGACGAGCTGCTCGCGGAATATGCGTTGACCGGCGAGGAGCGCGCCGCGATCGTCGACGGCGACATCGGCTTGCTCTACGTGATGGGCGTGAACGGCCAAATCCTCATGCACTACTCGGCGCTGATCGGCCAGCAGTGGGACGAGTACATCGCCTCGATGCGCGCGGGCGTCGAGAAGCACGGCCCCGTGCGCGCGGGGCTGTACAGCATGCTGAAGGACCGGAGCCGATGAGTCTCGCCCGATGAGCCTAGTATTCGCCGCCGCTTGCAGTCATGCGCCCGGGATCACCGGCCGCGCGCAGCGCGCCGACGCCAAGCTTCGCGAAACGTTCTACGCGAAGCTCGGCGAGCTCCGCGTTCGCCTCGAGGCGCAGAGGCCCGACGCGTTGATCGTCGTCGCCGCGGAGCACTTCGCGAACTTCTTCATGAACAACATGCCCGCGTACTGTGTCGGCATGGCCGACAGCTACGAAGGGCCGATCGAGGACGAGCAATGGCTCGCGATTGCGCGCCGCACCGTCCCCGGCAACGCGGACCTTTCGCGCCGCGTGATCGGGGCGTTGCTGAACGACATCGACGTGGCCTACGCCGAGGAGTGGAAGTTCGATCACGGTATCATGGTGCCGCTTCATTTCATGACGCCGCGTTACGACTTGCCCGTGATCCCGGTGAACGTCAATTGCCAGGGCCCGCCGCTCACGCCGCTCGCCCGCGCCTACGAGTTCGGCCGAGCGCTGCGGCGCGCGTGCGACGCGCAGCCCGAGCGGATCGCGCTCATCGGCACCGGCGGCATCTCGCATTGGCCTGCGACGCCCGACTCCGGCGTGATCAACGAAGCCTGGGACCGCGAGTTCCTCGCGCGCTTCCTAGCGAACGATCGCGCCGCGCTGACGTCTTACACGGACGAGGAGACGCTGCGTGATGCGGGGCAGGGCGGCTTCGAGATCCGGACGTTCCTCGCCGTCGCGGGCGCGACCGAGGGCGAACGCGGCGAGTTGCTGTTCTACGCGCCGATCCCGATCTTCGCCGTCGGCTGCACCGTCGCCACGATGGCCGTTCGCTAGCGGCCGCGCGCCTACACCCCGCCGGCTGCGTGGCCTAACCTGCTACGCTCAGGGCGGATGAGGCGACCCCCTACGTCGAGGAGCAAGAGTCGCGCGCTCGCGCTGCCGGGCGTGCTGTTCGCGTTGGCCGCGACGCTCGCGTTCGGCGCCGAGAAGGCGGAAAAGAAGACCGAAAACGTCGAGATTACGGGCCTCGATCCGGCGCAGACGGCGAACGTGCGCGCGCACCTCGATCTCGACGAGGAAACGTGCGACGCGCCCGAGTGGCGCGTCCAGCAAGAGTACGACGCGTCGCCCGAAAAGATCCGCACCGCGCTCGAGGCGCTCGGCTACTACGAGCCGAGGATCATGCTGCGGTCGCTCGACCGCACGCCGCAGTGCTGGCACGCGAAGTTCGCGATCGTCATCGGCCCGCCGACGCTCGTGCGCAATCTCGACATCGAGCTGATCGGCGAGGCCGTGAAGGACTCGCAGTTCGCGAGCGCGCGCGAACAGTCGCCAGTCAAGAAAGGCGCCGTCCTGAACCACGGCGACTACGAGGCGTTGAAGCGCCGCTGGCTCGATCTCGCGACGGAGCGCGGTTACGCCGACGCGAAGTTCACGGAGAATCGCATCGACGTGTATCCGGAGCAGCGCGTCGCCGACATCGTGCTGCATTTCGACTCGGGCAAGCGCTACCGTTTCGGCGAGATCTCGTTCCAGCAGGACGTGCTGAGCGACGAGCTGATCCACTCGTACGTGAAGATCCGCCGCGGCGACCTGTACGACAGCCGTGAGCTCAGCACGCTGTACACCGTGCTCGCCAACAGCGGCTATTTCCGCAACATCGAGGTGCGGCCGCACGCCGCGGACCCCGAAAGCGGCGAGATCCCCGTCGACATCGTGCTCGCGGGCGCCAAGCGCCGAAACATCACCTACGGCGTCGGCTATTCGACCGACACGGGCCCGCGCTTTCGTTTCTCGCGCAACAACCGGCGCGTCAACGAGGAAGGCCATCAATTCGGCATCACGGCCCAGGTCTCGCCGCTCGTCTCGGAGCTAACGGCGAACTACCGCATGCCGATCGACGACCCGCGGACCGACTGGCTCGCGTTCGACGCGGGCATAAAGACCGAGCACACGGAAACCGCGGACAGCGACAGCTTGCAGATCGGCGTGCGGCGCCTGACACGTCGGAGGAACGACTGGTTTCGGGCGACGATACTCACTTTTCTCATCGAGGACTTCACCGTCGGGGCCGAAAACGGCCGCGCGCAACTGCTGATGCCCGGCGTCGACTGGACGCGCCTGCACACCGACAACACCATCCGCGCGAATCGCGGTTCGAAGCTCGAGCTCGAGGCGCGCGGTGCGGCCGATGCGGTTCTCTCGGACTCGAGCTTCGTGCAGGTAATCCTGCACGGTAAGTGGGTCTGGTCGCCATCGGATCAGGCCCGAATCCTGTTCAGGAGCGAGCTCGGCGCGATGTACGACAGCGACTTCGCGAAGCTGCCGCCGTCCGTTCGCTTCTTCGCGGGCGGCGACAACAGCATCCGCGGCTACGACTACAACACGCTCGGGCCGACGGACTCCTCGGGTCAGGTGATCGGCGGCTCCGAGCTTGCGGTCGCGAGCCTCGAATTCGAGCGCAAGGTTCGGCCGCATTGGTCCGTGGCCGTGTTCGTGGACTCCGGCAACGCGTTCGACCGTGGCGCGTTCTCGGCCAAGACCGGCGCCGGCATCGGCGCGCGCTGGTTGTCGCCACTCGGTCCGATCCGCGTCGACATCGCGCACCCGTTCGAAGATCCGACGAGCTCGTGGCGGCTGCACATCACGCTCGGGCCCGATCTATGAGGTGGCTCACGCACACGCTCGCGGGACTGCTCGTGCTCGGCACCCTCGCCGTCGCGCTCGCGGGTGGTGCGCTCTGGCTGGTCGCGACCGAGTCCGGCACGCGCTGGGCGTTCGAGCGCGTGCTCGCGCGCACGGGCCCGGAGCTCACGATCGGCCGCGTCAACGGGTCGCTCCTCGGCGGTCTCATCGTCGAAGACGTGCGCATGAGGCTCACCCGCGACGAGCTCGACATCCCGCGGCTCGCGCTGCAGTGGAAGCCGGCCGCGGCGCTGATCGGCGAGATCGAGTTCGGCGCCGCGCGCGCGTCCGCGGTGGCGTACCGGAAGCTGCCGGCGAAGGGCGACGAAGAGGAGGGCGGCGTCTTCTCGCTGCCGTTCATGCTCCGGCTCGAGGACGCGATCGTCGAGAGCCTCTCGATCGACATCGAGGGCAGTGTGCTCGAGCTCGGCGAGATTCGCTTCACCGGCACGTACTTCGGTCGCCACCTCACGATCTCGCGCGGGCAGAGCTCTCTCGGCCAGATGTCGCTCGGCGCCAACGCCGACATCCGTTTCGACAACGGCATCACGCTCGCGACCGACATCGACTGGGCCGGCCCCTTGCTCGACACGCCCTGGTCCGGCCGTGTGACGCTCAACGGCGACTACCCGCTGCTCAAGATCCATACAGACTTGCGCGCGCCATTCGTGGCGACGGCGGACGGCACGCTCGATTTCACGGACGCGATGCGCTTCGATCTCGCGCTCGCGTGGACCAACCTAGTGATCCCGAACGTCGATCACTTCGCGAGTCCGGCGGGCACCGGCAAGCTCACCGGAACGATCGCGGAGTACACGTACGACTTCTCGGGCGCGATCGACGTCGACGGCCGCGCCGCGAACGCGAGCGGCAACGGCCGCGGCGCGCGCGGCGAGCTCACGTTCGAGCGCGCCGTGCTCGGTCCGCTGATCGACGGCGCGGCCGCTGGCTCGTTGCGCGGCGCGGGCACGGTGTCGTTCGCTCGCAGCGTCGCGGATCTAACGGTCGACCTGCAGAACGTGGACCCCCGCTGGATTCATCCGAGCGTCCCGGGGCACCTGAGCGGCACCGGGACGCTGCATACGGAGTTCGCCCCGGAGTTTCTCGCGCGCATCGGCGCTCTCGCGCTCACCGGCGAGCTTCGGCAGTACCCGGTCAGCGTGAAGGGCGGCGCCGACGTCGATGGCAACAACCGTTGGCACCTCGACAAGCTAGCGGTCGACTCGGAGCAGAATCGGATCTCGCTCGACGGCACGCTGTCGCCGGACGATGTCGATGTCGCGGTCGCTGCGCGCGTCGACAATCTCGACGTCGTTTGGCCGGGGCTGCGCGGTGGCGTCGAGGGCGAGGCCTCGTTCGCGGGCACCTGGACCGAGCCGCGCGGGCGCGGCCATGCCGAGGCCCACGACCTCAAGCTCGGGGAGATCTCGCTCGACCGGCTCACGGTGACCGGCGAAGCGGGGCTGCCGAAAGACACGCGGCTCGATCTCACGATCGACGCGAACGGTCTCGCGCGTCGCCAGACCACGATCGACTCGATCAAGATCTCGCTCGCCGGCAAGACTTCGGCGCACCGAGCAAAGATCGAGGCGCGCGCGGAGGACTTCGTCGCGACCGTGACCGCGAGCGGCGGCGTTGCGGATCTCACTTGGCGCGGCATGCTCGACTCGTTCGACGTCGACGAGAAAGTCCTCGGCGACTGGCGTCTGTCGGAGCCCGCGCGCATGGAGGCCGGCCCCGAGCGCGTAACGCTCGAGACGGCGTGCATGGTGCACGTGTCGGGCGCGCGCGGCTGCGCGGAGCTCGCGCTCGCTGGCAGGCGCGACGATCGGCTCGTGATCTCCGCGCAGAATCTCAACCTCTCGACGTTCCAGCCGATCATGCCGCCGCAGCTCAAAGTCGACGGGGTGTACCAGATGTCCGCGTCCTTCGCCGACCTGAGCGGGCAACCGCACGGCGCCGCCGTGCTGACGGGCGGCACGACGCATGTGAGCATCGCGCTCGATCAAGCCCAAGCGTTTTCGACCGACGTCACCGAGGCGCGCGCGAGCGCGACGCTCGAAGCAGGCAAGCTCGCCGTCGACGCGACGATCGGCACCTCGAACGGCGGCCACACGAACCTGCAGGGGCAGATCGACGACGTGCGCAAGAACAACTCGCCGATCTCCGGCGGCGTCGCGCTGCAGTGGCCGGACCTCGCGTTCCTCACGCTGTTGTCCCCGGATCTCGGCCAGGTGGCCGGCGCAATGTCGCTCGACCTCGATATCGGTGGAACGGTTGCCGAGCCGACCCTCGACGGGCGCGGTGCCTGGACCGCCGGCCGCATTGCTGTGCCGGCGTGGGGCTTGATCGTCGACCGCATCGAAGCGACGGCGAGGAGCCGCGACGGCCGCGCCCTCACATTCGACGCGACCGGCCGCGCCGGGGACGGCGAGCTCAAGCTCACCGGCTCGACCGCTCTCGATCCGGCGCAGGGCTGGCCTACGAAGCTCAAGCTCACGGGCACCGGCGTCGAAGCCGTGCAGCGGCCCGACGCGCAGGTCTACGTGTCGCCCGATCTCGACGTCGACGTCGCGCTGCCGGACGTGCGCGTGAGCGGCGCAGTGAGCGTGCCGCGCGCCATGATCAAGATCACTTCGCTGCCGGCCGAAGCGGTCGCGCCGTCGCCCGATGCCGTGGTGCACGGCGATGCCGCGCCGAAGAGGGCGCAGGCGCCGCTGCGGCTCTCGAGCCGCATCAACCTCTTGCTCGGCGACGACGTCCACTACAACGGCTTGAACTTGGACACGCGAGTGACCGGGGGCTTGCGTCTCGATGCGGACGCGAACCGTTCTCCGACCGCGTCGGGCACGCTGGCGCTCGCGGGCTCCTACAACGCTTACGGCCAGACGCTCCAACTCGAGCGCGGGCTGCTGCTCTTCAACGGTCCGCTCGACAATCCGGGCCTCGACGTGCGCGCGGCGCGCACGATCGAGACCACCGTCAATACCGCGGAGCCGATTCGCGTCGGCGTCGAGCTCACCGGCACGTTGAAGGCGCCGCGCACGCGCGTGATCTCGACGCCCGCGATGAGCGAAGCGGATGCGCTGTCGTATCTCTTGCTGGGCCGGCCGCTGACCAATGCGGCCGGGTCGGAGACCGCAACGCTGCAGACGGCCGCGCTCGCGATGGGCCTGCAGCAGGCGCTGCCAGGGATGCAGCGGATCGGCCACACGCTCGGCCTCGACGAGCTGTCGCTGCAGACCACCGACACCGACCCAGGCGCTTTAATGGCCGGGAAATATCTCAGCCCCAAAGTCTACATTCGCTACAGCTACGGGCTGTTCAATAGAATAGGCGGACTACTGCTCCGCTTTAAGGTGAGCGACAGGGTCAGCATCGAGACGCGCTCGGGTGATCAAGAATCCATGGACGTGATCTACAACATCGAAAAGGACTAGCGATACTCATGCCGTATTCGTTCCCGCTGCAAGTCTCGCCAACGATCCCAGAGGGGCTGCGCCGGCTCGCGGATCTCGCCGAAAACTTCTGGTTCAGCTGGTATCCCGAGACCGGGCAGCTGTTCCGCAAGCTCGACGCCGTGCTGTGGCGCAAGGTCGAGGGCAACCCGAAGCTGTTCCTGCGTTGCGTGGACCAGGGCAGACTCGATCGCGCGGCGGCCGATCACGCGTATCTCACCGAATACGAGCGCGTCATCGCCGCGTTCGACGGTTACTTGCGCGCGCCGGGCGCGGCGAAGCTCGCCGACCTCGCCCGCGACGACCTCGTCGCGTATTTCTGCGCCGAATTCGGCTTGCACGAGAGCTTCCCGATCTACTCGGGCGGCCTCGGCGTGCTCGCGGGCGATCATTGCAAGACCGCGAGCGACCTGAAGCTGCCGTTCGTGGCCGTCGGATTGCTGTACCGCCAGGGCTACTTCAACCAGCGGATCGACCGCAACGGGCAGCAGATTCCGGAGTACGCGCCTATCGACCCGCGGGCGACCGCGCTTACGGTCGCCGTCGACGGCGCGGGCCGCGAGCTCCGCGTGACGTGCCCGTTCCCGGGTCGTGACGTCGCGTTGCGCGTCTGGCGCGCGGCCGTCGGTCGTGTGAAGGTGCTGCTGCTCGACACCGACGTCGAGGAGAACGCGGCCGAGGATCGGCGAATCACACACGTTCTCTACGGCGGCGACCGCGAGCACCGCCTCCGCCAGGAGGCCGTGCTGGGCATCGGCGGCGTGCGCGCCGTCCGCGCGCTCGGGCTCGCGCCGACGGTCTGGCACATCAACGAGGGGCACGCCGCGTTCTCGATGATCGAGCGGCTCAGGGAGTACACGGCGCGCGGCCTGCCATTCGCCGCCGCGCTCGAGACGACGGCCGCGTGCACGGTATTCACGACGCACACGCCCGTAAGCGCGGGTCACGACGTATTTCAGCGCGACCTCGTGGCGCGCCAATTCGAGAGCTATCCGGCCGCGCTCGGGATCTCGATGGACGAGATGCTCGACCTCGGCTGCGCCCCCGAGCAACGCGACGCCTTCAACATGACGTGGCTCGCGCTGCACGGCGCGGCGTCGGTGAACGGCGTGAGCAAGATCCACGGCGGCGTATCGGCGCGGCTCTGCGCCCCGGCTTGGCCCGACGTTCCGGCCAACGAGAATCCGGTCGGCTACGTGACGAATGGGGTCCACTCGCCGACCTTCCTACGCGCCGCATGGGCCGCGTTGTTCGACAAGCATCTTGCGCCGGACTGGCGCGACCGGATCAACGACCGTGAGCTGATGGCGAAGATCCTCGACATCCCGGACGACGAGTTCTGGAAGACGAACCAGAAGGTCAAGAGCCAGATGCTGCGCGTCGTGCGCGAGCGGCTCGAGCGCCAGCACAAGCGCAACGGCTTGAGCGAGGCGCACATCCATCGGCTGCTGAAGCTCGTCGACCCGGCCGACCCCGATGTGCTCACGATCGGCTTCGCGCGGCGGTTCGCGACCTACAAGCGCGCGACGCTGCTGATGACGGATCTGCGCTGGCTCGAGCAGCTCGTGGGGATGCAGGGTCGGCCGGTGCTGTTCGTGTTCGCAGGCAAGGCTCATCCGGCCGACGAGCCCGCGCAGTGGATGATCCGCGAGATCCAGCGGATTTCGAGCCAGCCGCCGTTCATTGGCAAGGTCCTGCTGCTCGAGGGCTACGACATGGGGATCAGCCGGCTCCTCGTGTCGGGCGTCGACGTTTGGCTCAACACGCCCGTGCACCCGTTCGAGGCGAGCGGCACGTCCGGCATGAAGGCGGCGATCAACGGCACCGTGAACTTGAGCGTGCTCGACGGCTGGTGGGCGGAGGCGTACGACGGACGCCGCGAGCACAAGAACGGCTGGGGCATCCCGCCCGCGGTCGACACGCACGACGCGGCAGACCGCGACCGCCAGGACGCGACGACGCTCTACGAGATCCTGCAAGACGAGGTGATCCCGCTTTACCACGCGCGCGACGCGAAGCTCGGCTTCTCGCCCGAGTGGGTCGCGCTCTGCAAACGATCGATGGCTTCGATACTGCCCGTGTTCAACAGCGAGCGCGTGCTGCGCGACTACTGGCGGTGTTTCTACGCGCCTGCCGCACGGCAGGGGCGGACGATCTCGGCTGGCGATTTCGCGATCGCGCGCGAGCTTGCCGCGTGGAAGGCGAAGGTCCGTGCTGCGTGGTCCGGCGTCGAGCTCAAGCGCAGCGGCGCCGCGCCGACACAAGCACAATTCCGCGACACCGTGAGCCTCGAGGTCGAGGTCGCGCTGAACGGCCTCGCGCCGAGCGACGTGCGCGTCGAGTGCGTGTTGCGGCGCGCGCTCGCCTCGGAGCTCGAGACGCCGAGCCCAAGCTTCGCGTCGGACAGCCGTCCGCGCCCTGGGCTCAACTTCGTCGACGACGAAGGTGTGCTGCTCGAGCGATTCACGCCGGTGGGCGGTGTCGACGGAGCCGCGTGCCGTTACCGGCTCGATTTCCAGCCGCCGTGGGCCGGGTCGCTGCTCTACGAGATTCGGGCGCTTCCCGAGCATCCGCATCTTACGCACCCGTACGAGCTCGGCTTGATGCGCAGGCTCTAGGCTCAATCCTGGATGGCGAAGAAACTCGGGCTCGAAGCGGGCGACCGCTTCCCCCACGGCGCGACGGCTCGTGAGGGCGGCGTGAACTTTTCGCTGTTCAGCCGGCGCGCAACCAAGGTCTGGCTACGGCTCTACCGCCGCGCGACGGACGCGTCCCCGCTCGCGGAGTTCGAGCTCGATCCGCGCGAGCACCGTACGTACGCGTGGTGGCACGCTTTCGTCGCGGGGGCGCAGCCCGGCTGGTACTACACGTGGCGCGCGGACGGTCCAACCGACGCAGCCGAGGGCTTCCGTTTCGACACTAGCCGGGAGCTGCTCGACCCGTGGGCGCGGCTCGTGAGCGACGCGCTGTGGCGGCGCGCGGACGTGCTGCGCGGCGCCGACGCCGATCCGGGCGCGGTGCGCGCGCAGATCGCGCCGCCGGACGATTACGACTGGGAAGGCGACGTGCCGCTCAAGCGCTCGCTCGAGGACACGATCGTCTACGAGCTGCATGTGGGCGGATTCACGCGCCACCCGTCCTCGGGCGTCGAATCGCGCGGCACGTATCGCGGCGTGATAGACAAAATCCCGCACCTCACGGCGCTCGGCGTCACCGACGTCGAGCTGCTGCCCGTGTTCGCGTTCGACCGGCAGGACGTGCCGGCGGCTGGCGCTGCGCTCGGGCTCGGCAACTATTGGGGCTATAGCCCGCTCGCGTTCTTCGCGCCGCACGCTCCATTTGCGGCGTCCGAGGACCCACGCCGCGAGTTCCGCGACATGGTGAAGGCGCTGCACAAGGCGGGGATCGGCGTGATCCTCGATGTCGTGTTGAATCACACCGCGGAGGCCGGGGCCGAGGGGCCGGTCATCGGGCTCAAGGGCTTCGCGAACGAAGAGTTCTACCTGCTCGACGCCGAGGACAAGTCGAAGTACCTCGATTTCACGGGCTGCGGCAACACCGTGCGCTGCAACGACTCGTTCGTCACGCGGTTCATGGTTGAGTGCCTCACGTTCTGGGTGCGCGAGATGCACGTCGACGGGTTCCGCTTCGACCTCGCGAGCGCGCTCGCACGCGGCGTCGACGGCGAGCCGGTCGCCGATCCGCCGATCGTCGCGAGCATCGAATTTTCCGAGGCGCTCGCGGATACGCGGTTGATCGCGGAACCGTGGGACGCGGTCGGCTACTACCAGCTCGGCAACTGGCCCGGGTTCCGCTGGGCCGAATGGAATGGCCGCTACCGTGACAGTCTACGGCGGTTCTTGCGCGGCGAGCCGGGGCTCCTCGGCGAGGTCGCGACGCGGCTCGCAGGCAGCAGCGATTTCTTTGCGGCGGCCGGCAAGGCGCCCGCGAACGGCGTGAACTTCATCGCCTGTCACGACGGCTTCACGCTCTGGGACCTCGTGAGCTATGACCGCAAGCACAACGAGGCGAACGCCGAGCACAATCGCGATGGGCGCGACGACAACTTCAGCTGGAACTCAGGGCTCGAGGGCGAGACCGACGACCCCGCAATACTTCAGCTCCGCGGGCAGCGCGCGCGCAACGCGGTCGCATTGCTGTTCTTGACCCAGGGCGTCCCGATGCTGCTCGCCGGCGACGAGATGTTGCGCACTCAAGGGGGCAACAACAACGCGTACTGTCAGGACAACGAGCTGAGCTGGATCGACTGGTCGCTCACGCCGGGCCAGCGGCAGATGCTGCGCTTCACGCGCGAGATGATCGCGCTCCGCAAACGCCATCCGTCGCTAAGGCGGCCGCGTTTCCTCGAGCCCGACGAGATCCGCTGGTATGGCGAGACGCTCAAGGTGCCGCGCTGGGACGACAAGGAAGCGCGCGTGCTTTGCTTCACCCTGCTCGGCGTGTCGCCCGACGAGCCAGAGCTGCATGTGATGATCAACATGGCCGGGACGCAGCGCGTGCTGCCGCTTCCGGCCGTGTTGCCGCGCACGTGGCGCCGGATTGCCGATACGACGATGGCCGCGCCCGACGACGTCGTTCCGGCCGGAGTGCCGCTGCTAGGCTTGCAGTACCGGCTGCCGCCGCACGGGATCGCGATTTTCGAGGCGCGGTGAAGCGGTGCGCGCCGTCAGACGGGGACGAGCACGAGCCCCGCGAGAGGGGGCAGCGTGACGACGAGCGACTGGGCGTGGCCCATGCACGCGACGTCTTCGGTCGGCACGGCGAGGTTGCCGAGGTTCGACCCGCCGTAGTAGCTCGAGTCGGAGTTCAGGATCTCGCGATACGTGCCGCGCGCCGGCACGCCGACGCGGTAGCCGGGGCGCGGCACGGGCGTGAAGTTCAGCAGCACGATGGCGTGCGCGTCGCCGTCCTTGCGCACGAAGCTCAAGACCGAGTTCTGAGAGTCCTGCCACGATAGCCACGCGAAGCCGTCGCCTTCGTGGTCGCGGCGGTGCAGCGCGGGGGTTTCTCGATACACGCGATTGAGATCGCGCACGAGCGCTCGTATGCCGGCATGGCGCGGCTCGTCTGCGAGGTGCCAGGGCAGCGACTCGTGAGCGTTCCATTCGCGAGGCTGGCCGAACTCGCTGCCCATGAACAGGAGCTTCTTGCCCGGATACGTCCACTGATAAGTGAGCAGAAGGCGCAGGTTCGCGAACCGCTGCCAGCCGTCGCCCGGCATCTTGTCGAGCAGCGAGCGCTTGCCGTGCACGACCTCGTCGTGCGATAGCGGCGAGACGAAGTTCTCGCTGAACACGTAGATCGGGCCGAACGTGAGCAGGTTGTGATGGAACTGGCGATGTATCGGATCCTTCGTCATGTAGCTCAGCGTGTCGTGCATCCAGCCCATGTTCCACTTGAAGGAGAAGCCGAGCCCGCCGCCGTAAGTCGGCCGTGACACCTGCGGCCATGCTGTGGACTCCTCCGCAATGGTCACCGTGCCGGGGCACTCGCCGTGCGTGACCTCGTTGAGGTGCTTCAGGAACGCGATCGCCTCGAGGTTCTCGTTGCCGCCGAATTGGTTCGGAGTCCACTGATGCGGGCGGCGCGAATAGTCCAAATAGAGCATGGAGGCGACCGCGTCGACACGCAGACCATCGAAGTGGAAGTCCTCGAGCCAGCACACTGCGCTCGATAATAGGAAGCTCCGCACCTCGTTGCGCGAGTAGTTGAAGACGAGCGTGTCCCAGTCGGGGTGCTCACCTTTTTGCGTGTCGCCGTACTCGTAGAGCGGCGTGCCGTCGAAGCGAGCGAGCGCATGCGCGTCTTTCGGGAAGTGACCCGGTACCCAGTCGAGCAGCACGCCGATGCCGCGCGCGTGCAGCTCGGCGACGAGGTCACGGAGTCCGTCCGGCAAGCCGTGCCGGCGCGTCGGCGCGAAGTAGCCCGTGCACTGATAGCCCCAGGATTCGTCGAGCGGGTGCTCGGTGATCGGCAGAAGCTCGACGTGCGTGAAGCCGAGATCGGCCGCGTACGCGCCGAGCTGCTCGGCGATCTCGCGGTAGCTCAGGAATCGGCCAGCCGGGCCGCGGCGCCAAGAGCCGAGATGTACCTCGTAGATCGACATCGGCTCGCGGAGCCAGTCCTGCTCCGCTCGCTTGCGCATCCATTCGCCGTCCGTCCACGCGAACGTGCTGTTCTGCGCCGTGACCGAAGCAGTCGCGGGGCGATGCTCGAACAGCGCACCGAACGGGTCGGTCTTCAAGAACAGCTCGCGAGTCTCGCGGCCGAGGATCTCGTACTTGTAGAGCTCGCCGGCGCGCAGCTCCGGAATGAACAGCTCCCAGATGCCGGAGTCCCCGCGTACGCTCATCGGATGGTGGCGGCCGTCCCAATGGTTGAACGTGCCGACGACGCTCACGCGCTCGGCGTTCGGAGCCCAAACGGCGAAGCGGGTGCCCGCGATGCCATCGATCGTGAGCTCGTGCGCCCCGAGAAAGCGGTGCGCATGCACGTGATTGCCATTGGCGAAGCGCGTGAGGTCGAACGCGTCGATGTGCGGCTGGAAGGAGTACGGGTCGTAGAGCTCGTGCCACGCGTCGTCGAACCCTTGCCAGCGCAAGCGATAGGGCGTCGAGATCGCGGTGCGCGGGCCCACCCACTCGAACAGTCCGCTCCCCGGTACGCGCTCGAGCTCCGCGTCCGGCTGCACGAGCCAGGCGCGCTTCGCGTTCGGCAAGTGGACGCGCACGATCGCGTCGGTCTGCGACAACGCATGCAAACCGAGGACGCGGCGCGGGTCGTGCAGCCGGCCGCTCAAGAGTCGTTCGACGTCTGGATCGCGCAAGTCCGTGCGCATGGGGTTGCCGCGCGAGCTCGACGTCACGTCTCTGTCATCGTACGCGGGGCGTTAGACACGCTACGTCCTCTAGTAGTAGCTTTGCAGCGATGAGACAGATTTCTCGCCGCCGGATGGTGAGTCAGCTCACGCGCAGCACGGTGGCCATTGTGATGGCGGGTGGGCGCGGACAGCGGCTGATGCAGCTGACTGACAATCGCGCGAAGCCCGCAACGCCGTTCGGCGGTAAATACCGAATCATCGACTTCTCGCTGTCCAATTGCGTCAACTCGGGCATTCGCCAAATATTCATATTGACGCAGTATAAGGCGCACTCGCTCATTCAGCATGTGCAGCGCGGTTGGGGCTACCTGCACGGCGAGCTCGGCGAGTTCATCGACATCGTTCCAGCCCAGCAACAGCTCGGCGAAATGTGGTATCGCGGCACCGCCGACGCCGTTTACCAAAATCTCGACATCGTCGAGCAACATCGGCCCGAGACCGTGCTCGTGCTCGCCGGCGATCACGTCTACAAGATGGACTACGGGCCGCTCATTGCGTTCCACAAGGAGAGCGGCGCGGACATCACGATCGGCGGCGTACAGGTGCCGCTGTCGGAGGCGCACGAGTTCGGCGTGATGGCCCTCGGACCCGACCATCGCGTCCTGAGGTTCGACGAGAAGCCGAAAGATCCGCAGCCGATGCCGGGCCGCGAGGGCATCGCTCTTGCGTCGATGGGCATCTACGTGATCGGGCCCGAGTTTTTGCGCACGACGCTCGAGCGCGATGCGGCGGACTCGCAATCGAAGCACGACTTCGGGCGCAACGTGATTCCCGAGGCCGTTGCGACGCGGCGCGTGTTCGCGTATCCGTTCGAGGACGTCGAGACGAAGGCGCAGCGTTACTGGCGCGATGTCGGCACGGTGGACGCGTATTACAGCGCGAACATGGAGCTCATCTACGTGAGCCCCGAGCTCAATCTTTACGACGAGGCTTGGCCGATCTGGACGTACCAGGAACAGGTGCCTAGCGCCAAATTCATCTTGGACGACGACCGCCGGCGCGGCCTCGCGATCAACTCGATGGTCGCGGGCGGCTGCATCGTGTCGGGCGCCGTGGTGCGCGAGTCGCTGCTGTTCTCGCACGTGATGGTGGACGAGCAGACGGAAGTTCGGCGCTCCGTCGTGCTGCCGCACGTCGAGATCGGGCGCAGCTGCTACATCGCGAACGCGATCATCGACGAGTACTGCGACATTCCGCACGGGATGACGATCGGCCGCGACCGCGAGGCGGACCAGCGGAACTTCCACGTTACCGATAACGGCGTCATCCTCGTCACCCGCAGCATGCTCGCCGCGCTCCGGCGCGGTAAATGACCAACGTACTCGGCGCGCGGCGCGCGGGGGTTTTGCTGCATCCGACATCGCTGCCCGGCGCGGGGGCGAACGGCACGATCGGCGGCGAGGCGTGGCGATTCGTCGATTGGCTCGCGGCGGGCGGGTTCAGCGTCTGGCAGACGCTGCCGATCGGGCCCGTCGATTCGTACGGATCGCCGTATTGCCAGCGTTGCACCTATGCGGGTTACCCGCGGCTACTCGACTCGGCGCATCTGAGCTCGCTGCGCGAGCTGCCGCGCGGCGTCGACTTCGCTGCGGCGGGCATCGAACGAGACGAGGCGTATCGCGCGTTCGCGAGCGCCGCTGAACCTACGCATTGGCGCGCGTTCGCGCGGTTCGTGCAGCGTGAGCGGCGGCGGCTCTCGTCGTATGGGCTGTTCGAGCTCTGCAGCACGCGCTTCGACGGCGCGCCGTGGTGGAGCTGGCCCGCGCCGTTTCGCGATCGGAGCCGGGGCGACCTGCTCGAGCTTCTCGCTGAGGACAAGAGCGCGTTTCGCGCGATCGTGTTCGAGCAGTATCTGTTCGACCTCGAGTGGACCGCGCTCAAGCGCTACGCGAACGATCGGGGCGTGTATCTGTTCGGCGATCTGCCGTTCTACGTCGATCAGAACAGCGTCGACGTTTGGCGCCACCGCGACTTGTTCGCGCTCGACGCGAACGGCCGGCCACGCGAGGTGGCCGGCGTGCCGCCGGATTACTTCAACGAGGACGGCCAGCTCTGGGGGAACCCTCTCTACGACTGGGACGCCATGCAGCGACGGGGCTTCGATTGGTGGCTCACGCGGATCGCGTCGCAGCTCGCGCGCTTCGACCTCGTGCGGATCGATCACTTCCGGGCGCTCGAGTCGTACTGGGCCGTGCCGGCCGGCGCGAAGACCGCGCGCGAAGGCGAGTGGCGCAAGGGCCGCGGCGACGCGCTCTTGACCGTGCTGCGCGCGAAGCACGGCGAGTTGCCGCTCGTCGCCGAGGACCTCGGCATCATCACGGACGACGTGCGCGCGCTGCGCGACCGGTTCGAGCTGCCCGGCATGGCCGTCGCGCAGTTCGCATTCGACGGCAAGCCCGACAATCCGCATCTGCCCGCGAACGCCGTGCCGAGGTCGGTCGCGTACACGGGCACGCACGACAACGACACGACCGTCGGTTGGTACGCGGGGCTGAGCGACGCCGCGCGTGAAGGCGTGTCGCGCGCGTTGCATTTATCCGGCCCGCCGCACGTGCCGGAATTCTTGATCGACGCCGTCTATGATTCCGCCGCGCAGCTCGCGATCGTGCCGATGCAAGACCTATTGCGTCTCGGCTCCGACACCCGGATGAACATGCCGGGCACGGTGGCAGGCAATTGGACATGGCGGTTCGGCTGGGAGCAGGTCGACGATGCACTTCCGGCGCTGTCGCGCGCACGCGCCGAGCGCTCCGGCCGTCTCGTTCCGCGAATCGGCTGACCGACCGCAGGCGCGTGTCACCGCGCGGGCGTGATTCCCGCGACGAGAGCGCGCGCTCTGCGCTTCGCCTCGAGCAGCCAGTGCGGGCAGCGCTGCTTGTCGTCGTAGAGCCGCTCGCAGTCGTCGCAGCGCACGCACTCGGTGAGGATGATCTTGCGCTTGCGGATCGCTCCCCATTCGCAGGTCTTCTCGCAGAGCTTGCACTGGCTGCACTCGTTCCAGCGCTTGATCTTGAACACGGTCAGCGTCGAGAGCAGGCCGAGCGCGGCGCCGAGCGGGCACAGGAACCGGCAGTAGAGATTGCGCACGAACACGCTCGCGACGAGCAGAACCGCGACCATGATCCAGAGCACGGTCGTGCCTTCGCGCGTGAACATCCAGAACGGCTCGATGTAGCGATAGAACGTGATCTCACGCGTCGCGAGGTAATAGCCGACGGCCGCGATCAGAATCCCGTACTTGATGTAGCTCGCCCGTTGCTCGAGCGCCTGCGGCACGGTCACGCGCCAGCGCGCCGGCACCACCGCGTCGATCAGCTGCGTGAGCGCGCCGAACGCGCAGACGCGGCCGCAATAGATCCGGCCCCAGAGCACCGTGGTGACCACGGAGAAGATCGCGAACGCGTACCACGCCAAGCTGTAGACGAACGGTGGCAGCCCGCCGCCGCCGAAGCTGCCGACCTTGAAGACCGCGAGTGTCTCGCTCAGCGTGCCGAACACGTTCACGATCGACAGCAGCTGGCTCTTGTAGAAGCCCATGTAGAGCACCGATGCGACGAGCGTGACGAGCCGCAGGCGGACGCTCTTGCGGAAGAAGCTCACCATCACGAGCGTCGCAAACGCGGCGAAAAGCGCGACGTCGAGCGCCTGACCCTGGGCGAGGTCGAGGAACGTCGGTGCGGCATCGTCGGCGTCGTCGAAATTGAAGCCCTGCGCGTCGCCCGCGGGCTGTGCTCCGTCGTCGGCCGGCTGCGCGCCCGACACACTCGCGAGCAGAATCGATAGCGCGAGCGCGCGGAGCAGCGTGCCGCCGATGCTTGAGATCCGTGCCGCGAAGGTCATTGCGACGGCGGCGACGCGGGCGTCAGGTACGCGCGCGCGATCCGCCGCGACGCGTTGCGAATCGCCCTACTCGAGCTCGTGATCGTGATCGTCGCGCGCGCGACCGCGTCCACGTCCGCGCCGACCTTGAACGGGTCGCGAATGTTCTTGCCTTTGAACTGGGCCGCAAACTCGGGCGGCTCGACCGAGAAATAGCCGTACGGCTCGTGATGCTCGGTGACGATCACGCCTGTGAGGAGCCCATCGGTGTTCATGCCGACGAGCATCTTGATCGGCCCGTCGAAGCCGCGCTCGAGCGGCTCGAGCTCGGTGGTCCAGTACGCGTAGCCGATCACCTTCGGCTCCTGGCCCGAGGCTGCAGCACCGAACGCCTTGTAGGCCGGCGGACTTCCGCTCTTCGCCGAGAACTTGGTCGCATCCGGAAACAGCTGCTCGAGCTGCGCGAGCAGTCCCGGCTCATCGACGATCTGGCCGTCGGCGAATGGGAACGTGAGCAGGGCCAGCACGATGGCCGGCAGTACGAGAAGGGCCGCGACTCGCGACACGAACGACTCCCGTCGAGAATGATGAATCATCCCGGGGGGAGCGCGAGACGGTCAAATGAACTCGGCGTCGCGACGCGAGCCGGAGTTGTCACTGCGACTACTACGTCCGCGCCCTTGGGCCGCGTCGCAAGCCGACCTCCTCGCAAGCCGGGCCTGTTCGCAAGGGCCGGAGGCCGTGTCAAACTCTCGCGCCATGCGCCATTTTGCTCTGCTAGTCCTCGCCGCGGCGTCGCTTGTCTTAATTGCGTCCGTGCCGCCGGCGCACGCACAGACGCGGGGCCAGAAGATGGCGCTCGAGAAGAAGCTGCTCGGCGCCAAGGTGCTCAAGTGTCACTTCTCGACGCTGTCGACCGGCGACTGGGAAGGGGACACGACGAAGTCGACCGTCTCGACAGCCAAGCTCGAGATCGCGTTCATGTCGATCGACATCGACGAGGGCACGGCCGAGGCGGATGGCGGCTACGGCAATGCGTTCATCGTCGTGAAGTACGCGCAAGGCTATCTGCACTTCGTGCAGATCAGCGACGCGGGTCCGCTGTACGTGACGACAGTGCTCGCGATCGAGACGACACCCGGGCATTTCAAGGCGATGCACACGCGGCACGAGTTCTCGCCGACGAAGGTGCCGGGGTTCACCTCGCGGCCTGAAACCTACCTCGGAGAATGCACGCCGAGCAGCTGACGCTGCCGCGCCGCCCGCGCTTCAGGGCGCGAGCGATCGGTAGAGCGCTTCGTACGGCTCGGCCTGTTTGCGCCACGAGAAGTCCGCGGCCATCGCGTTCGCGATCAGGCGTGCCCACGCAGGCGGATCGTCGAACCACGCGAGCGCGCTGCGGATGCCCCAGAGCAGGCCGCCGATGTCCGCGTCGCGGAACACGCTGCCGTTGCCGACGCCGGTCGCGGGATCGAAATGCTGGATCGTGTCGGCGAGCCCACCGGTCGCGCGTACGACCGGGATCGTGCCGTAGCGCAGGGCGTACATCTGCGTGAGCCCGCACGGCTCATAGCGCGACGGCACGAGCACGATGTCCGCGCCCGCGAAGATCGAGTGCGCGAGCCCCTCGTCGTAGCCTTCGACGAACGCGACGCGCTGCGGGTTTGCGTCGGCGAGCGCGCGCAAGCCCGTCGCGAGAATTGCGTCGCCGCTGCCGAGGCAGACGAACCTCGCGCGAGTCGTCGCGAGGATCTCCGGTAGCGCGGCCGCGATCAGGTCGATACCCTTTTGGGAGGTGAGGCGACTCACGACGCCGAGCAGCGGCGAGGGCGGGTCGGGCGGTAGCCCGACGCGCTCGGCGAGCGCTGCCTTGAGCGAAGATTTCGGCGTGACGTTCGTCGCGTCGTAGTGGAAATCGAGGAAGGGGTCATTCTGCGGCCCCCAAACGTCGTAGTCCACTCCGTTCAAGATGCCGACGACGTCGTCGGGCCTCGCGTTGAGCACGTCTTCGAGGCCCATGCCGAACGCGGGCGTGCGAATCTCGTGCGCATACGTCGGGCTCACGGTCGTTACCGCGTCGGCCGCGCGTAAGCCCGCGCGCAGGAAGTTGATCGTGCCGCCGGCGAGTGCGTCGGGCGCGACAAACGCGCGGATCGCATCGGCTCCGTAGAGCGTGAGCACCGCGTCGCCGAACAGGCCCTGATAACCGATGTTGTGCAGCGTGAGCACCGTCGGCACGGGGTCCGCTCGCGCTCGGGTCCGCTGCGTCAGCGGCACGAGCGCCGAGTGCCAGTCGTGGCAATGCAGCACGTCGGGACGCCAGTCGAGCGTCGCGGGCAGGTCGACGGCGGCTGCCGCGAGCCGAATGAAGCGGCCCGCGTCGCGGTCGTCGCCGTAGTAGATCGGTCCCGGCGTCAGCTCCTCGAGATCCAGCAGATAGACGGTCGGCGTTCCGGCTTTGCGCCCGCCGCCGCGCGCACGCCGGCCCCTTGGCGCGCCGAGCTCGAGCACGAGGCCACCTGCCGTCGTCGCGAGCGGCTTCGCGTCGAGATCCGTCGGTGGCAAGTGCTCGTACTTCGGCAACAGCACGCGGACGTCGTGACCGCGCGCGGCGAGCGCGTCGCTCAGGCCGGTAACAGCGTCCGCGAGCCCGCCCGTCTTCGCAAACGGCGCGAGCTCGGCGCTGATCATCAGAACGTTCATCGGGGCCGAAGGCTAATCGACGTCTTCGGCTATTTGCGCAGCTCCATGGGCACGAACGAGCGCTTCGCAGCGCCGTTATAGATCTGCCGCGGGCGGTCGATTCGGCCCGAGCCGCCGATTCGTACCTCGCGCCAGTGTGCGATCCAGCCGGGCAGGCGGCCGATCGCGAACATCACGGTGAACATGTTCGTCGGGATGCCGAGCGCGCGCATGATGATGCCGCTGTAGTAGTCGACGTTCGGATAGAGCTTGCGTTGGACGAAGTAGTCGTCGCGCAGCGCGACCTCCTCGAGCCGCATCGCGAGGTCGAGCAGCGGATCCTTTACACCGAGCCTCTTGAGCAGCGCGTGGCACGCCTCCTTGATGATTCGCGCGCGCGGATCGAAGTTCTTGTAGACGCGGTGGCCGAAGCCCATGAGCCGAGTGTGCGCGTCCTTGTCCTTGACCTTCGTAATGAACGTCTCGAGCTTCTCGCCGCTGTCCTTGAGCTCCTGGAGCATGTCCATGACGGCGACGTTGGCGCCGCCGTGCAACGGACCCCAGAGCGCGCAGACGCCGGCCGCCACCGAGGCGTAGAGGTTCGCCTGCGACGAGCCCACCATCCGGACCGTCGACGTCGAGCAGTTCTGCTCGTGATCTGCGTGTAACAGAAGCAGCTGGTCGAGCGCGCGCACGACGACCTCGTCCGGCTGATAGAGCCGGTGCGGATTCGAGAACATCATGTGCAGCAGGTTCGCGGTGTAGCGGAGCTCCGTGCGCGGATAGTTCACCGGCTTGCCAATCGATTTGCGGTAGCTCGCGGCCGCAATCGTGCGGACTTTGCTCATGAGCCGGGCCGCGGGATCCATGAAGTGATCGTTGTCCTCGGCTTGCAGGAACACGGGCTGGAAGCACCCGACCGCATTGATCATCGCGGACAAGATCGCCATCGGCGGCGCATCGCCCGGAAACCCGCTGAAAGCCTGCAGCATGTCCTCGTGGATGTACTCGTGCTCGCCGAGCAGACGGCGAAAGTCCGCGAGCTGCGTCGCGGTCGGCAGCTCGCCGAAGATCAGGAGGTAGGCCGTCTCGACGAAGCTCGAGCGCTCCGCGAGCTCCTCGACCGGGTAGCCGCGGTAACGGAGGATCCCTTTTTCGCCGTCGATGAACGTGATCTTGCTCGTGCACGCGCCGGTGTTCGCATAGCCGCTATCGAGCGTGATCAACCCGGATTTCGCCCGCAGAGACGAGATGTCGACTGCCGTTTCGTCTTCCGTGCCGAACACGACGGGGAGCTCGTAGCCCTTGCCGTCGTAGGTCAAAGTAGCGTTCTTGCCCATGAGGAGCCTCCGACTTTCGCGGCGCCATTCTACGCTGCGCTCGCTAGCGAAGTGTGATCGTTCCTCACGTTTACGCCGCCACACGAGCCGATCGCAGCAAGTCGCCGCGGCCAAAAAAACGCTTGCAATCTATCGAGGGCGTTTTATATTTACGCCGGTTTTCGTCGTGGGCAGAAGGTCTGTCCAGTCCGGTAACAACGGAATTGCCGGGCAAGAATAATTAAGGGCCCCGTGCCCGTGGACCCCAACGTCAGGTGAAGAAACTGATGTCTCTGGAGGAAGAACCTCCGAGTTCGGCCTCAGCCGATCCGTCCCCGATACTAAAGCCCTCGTCCGCACTCTCCAATCTCAACGGTCACGGTTTCTCTCCGCCGGTTCAGCTCGCACGAGCGGCCGGTGCGCGGTTCGTCATCAGCTCCACGAGCAACGAATTCCGGAAGCGTCACTTCTCCGGAGTCAAAGCCGCCGAATGGAACGACTGGCGGTGGCAAAACCGTAACCGCGTCCGCAGCCTCGAGCAGCTCGAGTGAATGATCGACGTGACGCCCGACGAGCGCGCCGCCATCGCGCGCCACCAGGGTCCGTTGCCGGTCGGCGTGACGCCGTATTACATGAGCCTGATCGATCCGCGTGCGCCTCTACAGGGGTTGCGCCGCACCACGATCCCGACGCTCGCGGAGTTCGACAAGACTCCGGGCGAGGAAGACGATCCGCTCGGCGAGGACGGCCACAGCCCGACTCCGGGTCTCGTGCACCGCTACCCGGACCGCGTGCTACTGCTCGTCACCAATTTCTGCTCGGTCTATTGCCGCTATTGCACGCGGGCCCGGCTCGTCGGCGCGAGCGGCGAGCGTGCGCTGCGCAAGGGCGACATCGACGCCGCGATCGATTACATCGCGCGCACGCCCGCGATCCGCGATTGCCTGATCTCCGGCGGCGACCCGCTGTCGCTCGACGAGGACCGGCTCGAGTACGTGCTCTCGCGCCTGCGCGCGATCAAGCACCTCGAGTTCATCCGGATCGGATCGAAGCAGCCCGTCGTGCAGCCGATGCGCGTCACGCCGTCGCTGACGAAAATGCTGCGCCGCTATCACCCGCTCTGGATGAGCCTGCACTTCACGCATCCGGACGAGGTCACGCCCGAGGTCGCGGAGGCCTGCGGCCGCCTCGCCGACGCCGGCATTCCGCTCGGCAGCCAGACCGTGCTGCTCAAGGGTGTCAACGACGACGTCGCGACGCTGAAGAAGCTGTTCCACGAGCTGCTGAAGATTCGAGTCCGGCCCTACTATCTCTATCAGTGCGATCCGATCAGCGGCTCGGCGCATTTCCGGACTCCCGTCGAGAAGGGCCTCGAGCTGATCGCGCAGCTCCGTGGGTATACGACGGGCTACGCGGTGCCGAACTACGTTGTCGACGCGCCGGGCGGCGGCGGCAAGATCGCGATGCTGCCCGATCCCGTGCTCGGTCGCGACGGCGACGACCTCAAGCTCCGGAATTTCCGCGGCCAAGAGTGCCGCTATCCGGATCCCGGCGGAAAGCTCGGCTCGAGCTGACACCGCGCCGCGCGCGGCGAAGGGGCACGCACTTTGCGGATCGGCTTCACCTACGATCTGAAGGCCGACTATGTCGCGCTCGGTTTCAGCGAGCACGCCGTCGCGGAGTTCGACACCGAGGTCACGATCGATGCCATCTCGGGCGCTCTTCATGCGCTCGGGCACGATGTCGTCCGGATCGGGCACGTGAAGGCGCTCGCAGCCCGGCTCGTGGCAGGCGAGCGTTGGGACCTCGTGTTCAACATCGCGGAGGGCGTAGCGGGCTTCGGCCGCGAATCGCAGGTCCCGGCGCTGCTCGAGGCTTACTCGATCCTGTATACGTTCTCCGACCCGCTCGTGTGCGCGCTCACGTTGCACAAGGGCATGGCGAAGCAGGTCGCGCGCGGTTACGGCGTGCCGACGCCCGACTTTGCGCTCGTGACGACGCTCGCCGACGCCGCGGCCGTCGCGCTGCCGTTCCCGCTGTTCGTGAAACCGGTCGCCGAGGGCACGAGCAAAGGCGTGACTGCTCGCTCGCTCGTGACGTCGCGCGCCGCGCTGCTCGAGGTGTGTGCCGAGCTGCTCGCGGAATATCGCGAGCCCGTGCTCGTCGAGGAATTCCTGAGCGGTCGCGAGTTCACGGTCGGAATTCTGGGCACCGGCGCGGACGCACGGGCCCTCGCCACGCTCGAAGTCGTGCTGAAGGCCGGTGCCGATGCGGCGGTGTACTCGTACCGCAACAAAGCGCAGTGGCGCGACCTCGTGGAATACAAGCTGCTCGACGCCGGCGCGCTACGCCGCGACGTCGAGGAGGTCGCGCTCGCGACCTGGAAATGCTTGGGTTGCCGCGATGCGGGGCGCGTCGACGTACGTCTCGACGCGGCAGGCCAGCCGCAGATGCTCGAGGTGAATCCGCTCGCGGGGCTGACCCCGGAGCACTCCGATCTGCCGATCATGGCCGCGCTCGTGGGTCTAGGCTTCGAGGCGCTCATCGGCGAGATCTTGCGCTGCACGCAGACGCGGCTCGCGGCGGAGGCCGAGAGCGCGGCCGCGGCCTAGCCGGCGGTCCGCGAGAGCCCGTGGCGAAGCGAGCCGTGATCCTGCACGACGTGCACGCGGCGCTCGGGCCTCCGGATCAGAGCGATACGCTCGTCGAGGCGCAGGCGATCGCGTCGGTGCTGCGCGAGCTCGACTTCGAGCCCGAGACGCTCGCGACCGGCCTCGACCTCGCGTCTCTCGAGCGCACGCTCGACGAGCTCGCCCCCGCGGTCGTGGTGAACCTCGTCGAGTCGCTCGAGGGTCGCGGCAGGCTCGTGCACTTGGTGCCCGCGCTGCTCGAATCGCTCGGGCTGCCGTTCACGGGCTGCTCGGCGAGCGCTCTGACGCTCTCCTCGGACAAGCCGCTCGCGAAGCGCTTGCTCGCCGCGGCGGGGGTGCGGACGCCGGCGACGTTCGCGCCCGGGGCACGGTCCGGGCGGTGGATCGTGAAATCCGTCTGGGAGCATGCGTCGCTCGGCCTCGACGACGGCGCGATCGTCGCGGCCGCGAGCGCGGCGCAGACGATCGAACGCCGTCGCGCCGAGCACGGCGGCGACTGGTTCGCCGAGGAGTTCGTGCCGGGGCGCGAGCTCAACGTCGCGCTGCTCGCCGAGCGCTCGGGCCCGCGCGCACTCCCGGTGGCCGAGATCCGTTTCGACACGTTTCCGGCCGACAAGCCGCGCATCGTCGGCTACGCCGCGAAGTGGGACACGGACAGCTTCGAGTACCGGAACACGCCGCGATCGTTCGACGTCGAGCCCGAGCTCGCAGCCTCGTTGCGCCGGGTCGCGCTCGATTGCTGGGCGCTGTTCCGGCTCGACGGCTACGCACGCGTCGATTTTCGCGTCGACGAGCGCGGAACCCCCTGGGTGCTCGAGGTGAACGCGAACCCGTGCTTGTCGCCGGACGCCGGGTTTGCCGCCGCTCTCGCGGAGGCCGGTATCGGCTACGAGGCCGCAATCGCGAGGCTGATCGACGACGCGCTCGAGCGCGCTCCGCGAACGCTGCGAGCCGAGCGATGAGAGCGCGTTCGGCCAAAATCTCGGCGCTGCGCATGCGCACCCGTCCGCGCCAATCGGATCTGCGCGCGCTGCGGCATCTCGTCGAGTCCACAGGTGTCTTCTATCCCGAGGAGATCGAGATCGCGATGGAGCTGCTCGAGGAACGGCTCCGGCGCGGGTCGAAGAGCGGCTACGAGTTCATCTTCGTCGAGAGCGCGGGCGAGCTCGTCGGCTATTGCGCCTGGGGTGCCGTGCCGCTGACGAAGGGCAGCTACGACCTCTACTGGATCGCCGTGGCGCCCAACACCCAGGGGCTCGGAATCGGGCGTCGGCTCATGCAGCTCGCGGAGCTCGCGATCGCGAGGCTCGGCGGCGGTCGGCTCTACATCGAGACCTCGTCGCGCGCCGCTTATGTCCGCACGCGCCGCTTCTACCGTTCGGCCGGCTATCGGCTCGCCGCCCGGCTGCGCGACTTCTACGCGCGCGGCGATCACAAGGTCGTCTTCTGCAAGACGATCGCGCCCGGCCGGCGGCGGGCGAATACCTAGAGCCGACGCGCATACGCATCGAGAGAATCGCGCTAACTTGTGGATTCTAAAGATTATTCTCTATCTTGACAGCGGACCGGAACAGCCTATAGTTGCGCAGCTCGGGGCTTCTGGTTTGAAGTCGCGGCTGGCGCGGGAAGCGCCGGCGGCGGCCGTGAACGGGCGGAGATCCGGGCATGAGTATGACTGTCATGGAGGGTTACGATGCGTAAGCCCAAAGAGAACGAAGAAGAAAGCAACGACGCCCAGTTCTTCGAGGACTTCGAGTCGGAAGGTTCGGTAGACGACGAAGACGGTGACGACGAGGATTCACGCAAGCAGAAAAAGCCGGCAAGGCAGCGTGTCGAGCTCCGCAACGAGCAGCAATCGTTACGGCGCCAATTGTCCGACTGGGACGACTACGGACAAGACGATTTCGACGTCAAGCTGTAGTCGAGCAGCGTGTCGGCCCCAGAGCTGACACGTCGCTGACACACCTTATCAAACGAGATTTAGGACGGAGCGACCCGAGCACCTCGGGCCGTCACGGCGCATTCGTGCGACCCGCCACCGTGTAGCTGTCCGGCGCTGGTCTAGAATGGCGCGCTCCTCATCAACGGACCTTCGCCTCGCAGTGAGCGCTCGCCGCAAGCACAGCGATACTCCCGCCCGGCCCGTCGACCCCGGCCTGGGTTTCGTGGTCGACCCTCAGCCCGACGACGAGACGTGCGGACCCGCGTGCCTGCACGGGATCTATCGGCACTATGGCGATGACGTCCCGCTCGCGAAGGTCGCGGCTGAGCTGCATCGGCTCGACAGCGGCGGCACGCTCGACGTGTTTCTCGCGAACCACGCGCTCAAGCGCGGCTACAAGGTCACGCTGCTCACATACAACCTCGAGCTCTTCGACCCCACGTGGTTCGCGCTGCCCGCAGAGGAGATCCGGGCGAAGCTCAAGGCGCAAGCCGCGGTGAAGAAGTGGAAGCGTTTGCAGGCGGCCACTCGAGGCTACGACGAGTTCCTGCGGCTCGGCGGCACGCTGGAGCTTCGCGACCTCGACCCGTCGCTACTGCGTAAGTACTTGAAGCGCGGGATCCCCGTGATTACGGGGTTGAGCGCCACGTATCTCTATCGCGCGATGCGCGACATTCGCGAGACCAATGTGGACGACGACGTCCGCGGCGAGCCGGTCGGCCATTTCGTCGTGCTCACCGGTTACCGGAAGCATCCTCGCGAGGTGCTGATCGCCGACCCGCTGCAGACTAATCCGCTCGTCGGGTCGCCCTATTACGCAGTGGGCGCGCATCGTCTGATCGGGGCGATCTTGCTCGGCACGGTGACGTACGACGCGAACCTCGTCGTGATCGAGCCGCAGAGCGCCGATCAATGAGTGCACTGCTCGTCGTCGATCACCCCGAGCAGTGGCCGCTCAGGATTCAGGGCGCCGAGGTCATCAGCGCAGACGACTATTTGCGCGCCACGCGCTTCAGCGAGCTGCGCCAGGCGCGGGTCTACAACCTCTGCGACTCGTACGCGTATCAGACCGCCGGGTACTACGTCTCGCTGCTCGCGGCCGCACGCGGCCACCGGACGATGCCGTCGGTCGCGACGATCCAGGACATGAAGACGCGCTCCCTGCTGCGCGCCGACGACGAGCTCGAGGAGCTGATCGAGCGCTCGCTGCATACGATTCGCTCGAAGCGCTTCGAGCTCAGCATCTACTTCGGCTGCAACCTCGCGGAGCGGCACGCGGACCTGAGCCGCGCGATCTTCAATCTGTTCCCGGTGCCGCTGATGCGCGCGTCGTTCTCGAAATCCTCGACGACTGGCAAGTGGCGGCCCTCGAGCATCACGCCGATTCCGGTCGGCGACCTACCCGCGAGCCACGGGGGCTTCGTCCGCCAGGTGATCGAGAACCACTTCGCGCGCCGCGGGCCCGCCGGCCGCTCGGGCCGCAGCGTGAAGTACGAGCACGACCTCGCGATCCTCGCGAACGACGAAGAACGTTCGCCGCCGTCGAATCGCGAGGCCTTGAAACGTTTCGAGCGTGCGGCGCGAGGCCAAGGATTCGACGTCGACTTCTTGGGACCCGACGACTACGGCCGGATCGCGGAGTTCGACGCGCTGTTCATCCGCGAGACGACCAAGTTGAACCATCACACTTACCGGTTCGCGAGCCGGGCGCGCGCCGAGGGGCTCGTCGTGATCGACGACCCCGAGTCGATCATTCGCTGCGGCAACAAGGTGTATCTCTTCGAGCTTGCGAAGCGCCTCGACCTCGCCGTGCCGCCGACGATGGTCGTTAGCAGCGCGCGCACCGACGAGATCATCCGCGACTTAGGGCTCCCCTGCGTGTTGAAGCAGCCCGACAGCGCGTTCTCAGAGGGTGTGTTCCGCGCCGATACGCGCGAGGATTTGGCGGCGGGGCTCCAGCGCCTGCTGTCGCGCAGCGACCTCGTGATCGTGCAGTCGTTCATGCCGACCGAGTTCGACTGGCGCGTCGGCGTCCTCGACCGTCAGCCGCTCTTCGTCTGTCGCTACTACATGGCCGACGGCCACTGGCAGATCTATCACCACGATGAGCGCCGCACGAAGGAGGGCGAGCACGAGACGATCGCCGTGCAGCACGCCCCGCGCGAGGTGCTCCAGCTCGCGCTGCACACGGCGAACGCGGTCGGCGACGGGTTCTATGGGGTCGACATCAAGACGGTGAACGGCCGGCACGTGCTCATGGAGATCAACGACAACCCGAACGTGGATCGCGGCATCGAGGATGCGGTGCTCGGGGATGAGCTCTACGAGCGCGTGATGAAGGTGTTCAAGGCGAGAGTCGATGCCGAAAAGCAGTTCAAGCCCGCCAGCTGAACCAGCGGCGCCCGCGGCCGAGGCGCTCTCAGGGACGCTGCACCTGTTCGACGCATACGGTGTCGAGGTCGAGTACATGCTGATCGACGCCGAGACGCTCGACGTCGCGCCCGCGGCAGACGAGCTTCTCGAAGCCGTCGCCGGGGAGGTCACCGGAGAGTTCGCGAACGGCGACGTCATGTGGAACAACGAGCTCGCGCTGCACGTGCTCGAGCTCAACTGCAACGGCCCGCGACGGAGCTTGGCTGGCCTCGGCCGCGCGTTCGCCGAGAACGTAACGCTCGCGAACTCGAAGCTCGACCCGAGGGGTCGGCGGCTTCTGGGCACCGCGATGCACCCGTGGATGGATCCCGACAAGGTCATGCTCTGGCCCCACGGCACGCACGAGGTCTACGACGCGTTCGACCGGATCTTCTCGTGCAAGGGTCACGGTTGGGCGAACCTGCAGAGCATGCAGATCAACCTGCCTTTCGCGGGCGACGAGGAGTTCGCGCGCCTGCACTCGGCGATTCGCTTCTTGTTGCCGATTCTTCCGGGGCTCGCCGCGAGCTCGCCGATCATCGACGGGCTGCCGAATGGGATTCTCGACAACCGGCTCCTCGTCTACCGCGACAATTGTGCGCAGATCCCGTCCGTCACGGGCGCGGTCGTACCGGAGGTCGTCGGCTCGATCGGCGAGTATCACGAGCGAGTGCTCGAGCCGATCTATCGCGACCTCGAGCCGCACGATCCCGAGCGGGTGCTGCGCCACGAATGGGTCAACGCGCGCGGCGCGATCGCGCGCTTCGAGCGCATGGCGATCGAAATCCGTGTGCTCGATGTGCAGGAGACGCCGCTGATGGACGTCGCGTACGCCGCGCTGATCGCCGACGTGCTCAAGGTCCTCTGCGACGAGCGCTGGGCCGATCGGCGCACGCTCGACAAGTGGGCCACGCAGGATCTCGGCGCGCTGCTCGAGCTCACCGCGCGCCGCGGCGAGGGCGCCGGGATCACCGAGCGCCGCTTCTTGGGCGCGCTAGGCTTCAAGGGCGGCAGCACCGACGTGAAAGGGCTCTGGACGCACCTGATCGGAGTCGCGGCGGCGCGCGGCACGCTCGACCGCGAGACCGAGCGGCTGCTCGAGCACTACCTGCGCCACGGCTCGCTCGCTTCACGGATCGCGAAGGCAGTCGGGCCCGTGCCCGCACGCGCAAAGATCAAGCGCGTCTACGAAGAGCTCTGCGACTCGCTCGCGGGCGGCGTGCCATTCGCGCCCCCTGCGCCGGCGCGCTAGCATCTCCTTACACCGTCTTCAGATTAGGACAACGTAATGACCGTAGAGCAGTCTCTCCGCAACGAGCTCATCACCGCCGTGTTCGTCGACTTCGAGAACCTCGCGCTCGGCGCCGAGGAGGACAAGAAAGGGCGGTTCGACATCGAGCTCGTGCTCAAGCGGCTGCTCGAGCGCGGGCGAATCGTGTTCAAGCGCGCGTACTGCGACTGGACCCGCTACCAGAACTTCATGACCGAGTTCCACAAGCAGGGCTTCGAGATGGTCGACATCCCGCGCTCGAAGATGTCGGGCAAGAACAGCGCCGACATCCGGATGGTCGTCGACGCGATCGACCTCTGCTACTCGAAGTCGCACATCGACACGTTCGCTCTGATCACGGGCGACAGCGACTTCTCGCCGCTCGTCTCGAAGCTCAAGGAGAACGACAAGCGAGTCGTGGGCTGCGGCGTGCGCAAATCGACTTCGGACCTGCTCGCGAACAACTGCGACGAGTTCATCTTCTACGACGACCTGATTCGTGTGCAGAAGCAGACGCAGCAGAAGCAGACGCAGCGCAAGCAAGTGCAAGCGCCCGACGGCAAGAAGCAGGAAGCGTTCGAACGCGTGCTCGCGACGGTCGCGTCGCTCGAGAGCGACTACGATCCCGTCTGGGGGTCGCAGGTGAAGCAGAGCGTCAAGCGCGTCTATCCGGGCTTCAACGAAAGCTACTACGGCTATCGGAGCTTCTCGGACCTGCTCGAGGACACGGCGAAGGCGGGGCTGATCGCGATCGAGCTCGACGCGCCGAGCGGCAACTACCGCGTGCGCTCGGCCTAGCGCCGCTCTTCTCCGGCGCGCCACCGACGGTGCGCTGCGAGCGGATTCCCTTCCACAACGCTGATCGCGCGCTCGTTGCAGAACGCGCGAGCCAACTCGTCAGTTCCGTGTAACCGCATCCAAGTTCAAAACCCCGTGCGAAGCGCGCGGCTGCGTGCACGCCCTGCGCCGGACGGCGTGCCGTCTTGAACCTTTGCATGTTGCATCGGAACTGAAGCGCACGACTTACGGACATCATCGAGGCTAGTCCAATGGAAGGATCGAACGGCTCACGCCGGCTCGCGCGGGGTTTCCGCGCTCTGACGCGCTGCGCGACGCTCGTCGCGTGCGCGGTCGCGGCCGCGTCGTGCGGCTCGGGCGACGGATTCGGCGCGGGCGGAAGCGGTGGCCCGTTGACGCCGACTTTCAGCTCGATCCAGGCGAACGTGTTTACGCCGATCTGCGTCACGTGCCACTCGGGCGCGAGCGCGCCGCACGGGCTCAGGCTCGACGGCGGCAACAGCTATGCGTTGCTCGTCGGCGTGCCGAGCGACGAGCAGCCGTCGATCCTGCGCGTCAAGCCGAACGATCCCAACAACAGCTACTTGGTGCAGAAGATCCAGGGCACGGCGGCGAGCGGCGAGCGCATGCCGGCGGGCATGCCCGCGTTGCCGCAGGCGACGATCGACACGATCCGTCAATGGATCACGAACGGCGCGACCAACGACA
>Ga0157374_10000625_pt1 | contig 31123 bp, 32 predicted proteins | sample M25metaG_FD_115308 | JGI IMG/M metagenome (GOLD analysis project Ga0157374, IMG submission 115308) | Miscanthus rhizosphere microbial communities from Kellogg Biological Station, Michigan, USA - M2-5 metaG | ecosystem: Host-associated > Plants > Roots > Rhizosphere > Soil | place: USA: Michigan...
CTTGGAAAAGTCACAGCATTGGATCGGCATGCAATCGATCTCGCCGATCCCGATTCCATTCGGCGTGCCGTTCGCATGGTAAGCCCAGACTTGATCGTCAATGCCGCGGCCTATACGGCAGTCGATAAAGCAGAATCGGAACCGGATGCGGCAATGGCGATCAACGGCATCGCGCCCGGCATCTTGGCGGAAGAGGCGAAGCGCTTGAATGCATTGCTGATTCATTTTTCTACCGATTACGTATTTGACGGAATCAAATCTACGCCCTATACCGAAGATGATGAGCCTAATCCGCTCAACGTCTATGGCCAAACCAAATTGGCGGGTGAACGCGCCGTTATCGCGGTGGGCGGAGCGCATTTGATTTTTCGTGTGAGCTGGATTTATGGCGCTCGCGGGAAAAACTTTTTGCTCACGATGTTGCGATTGGCGAAGCAGCGTAACGCTTTGCGAATCGTGAATGATCAAATCGGTGCGCCGACATGGAGTCGATTGATTGCGGAAATCGTCGCGCATGTATTGGTGTCACGTTCGCGCGATATCGCCGCGGGTGAATGCAATGGCATTTATCATGCAAGCGCGGCGGGACGTGCAAGCTGGTATGACTTCGCGGCGGAGATATTTAGATGCGATGACGATGGCCATCGTTCGATGCATGGATTGGATATCGATATACCGCATGTCTCGCCGATTCCGTCGAGCGAGTATGTAACCCCGGCGACTCGTCCTGCTAATTCGTTATTGAGTAGTAAAAAGTTGATCGATACATTCGATATTTTTCTTCCCGATTGGCGTGATTCGTTAATGCTTTGCCTTTCCGATTTGATTTCCCATCGGGAGTACCCTTATTGACCGAGGTATCTCATAAAACTATACTCAGTGCCTTCTTGAGCGCCTAAAAATTGCTCTTACGGTCGCATCATTTTGTTAGGCGCTCGAAATCATGTCTACTTTTTATTCGAGCGTTTATCGATCTGAACCGCACTTCATCATCATCGTTGCGCAGAACATTTAGCAATAACCGTTAGGAATGTCTATGAAGATTTTAGTAACGGGTGCCTGTGGTTATAAAGGCACTGTACTTGTTCCAAAGTTGCTGGCACGCGGTCATCAGGTTACGGCTTTCGATCTCATGTGGTTCGGAAATTTTCTGCAGCCGCATCCCGATTTAACGGTTATTAATGGTGATGTACGAAACATCGAGCAGCTGAATCTCGATGGCATCGACGCTATCATTCATCTCTCTTCCGTCGCTAACGATCCGTGCGGCGATCTCGATCCTAAGCTCACTTGGGAAATCAGCGCTCTCGCGACGATGCAGCTCGCCGACAAGGCTGTGCGCAAAGGCGTCAAGCGTTTCATTTATGCATCGTCAGGCAGCGTTTACGGTGTCAAAGACGAGCCGCAAGTGACCGAAGATCTGGAGTTGAAACCGATCTCCGAATACAACAAAACCAAGATGGTCGGCGAGCGTGTATTGCTCAGTTATCGCGACGACATGGTGGTGCAAATACTGCGTCCCGCCACCGTATGCGGTTACTCGCCGCGCATGCGTCTCGATGTGTCGGTCAATATGCTGACCATGCAAGCCTTGACCAAGGGCCGCATCACGGTGTTCGGCGGGGCGCAGACGCGACCGAATATTCATATCGACGACATTACCGATGCATATGTATTCTTGTTGGAGAATCCGCAGCATCAAGGCGTTTTCAACGCCGGATTCGAAAACATTTCCATTCTCGATATTGCGCGCATGGTGTCGGAATATGTGCCTTCCGAGATCGTCGTATCCGAATCCAATGACCCGCGTTCCTACCGGGTGAATTCGGATCGGTTGCTGGCAACCGGCTTCCGTCCGAGGAAAGCGGTGCGCGACGCGATCAAAGAAATTATCGAAGCGCACAAGTCGGGCCTGCTGAAAGACGAGGATCGGTTCTACAACCTCAAGTGGATGCAGCGTCAGTTAGCAAAATAAGCGGAGGTGTAGTTAAGTGCGTGGAATGCTCCCTTCTCCCATGGGCGGGAGAAGGCGCTGACCGTGACAATTACCCGCACTTTCAATTGCACCCAATAAGTGGAGGCCAACGGTATGGCTAGCATCACCGATTACTCTCTTGAATTGAGCAAGGCATCCGCATCATCGGCCGATGGAAAATCCGGCGCGATGGATTCTTTCGCCGATTACTCCATTCGTCTTCAGAAGGTATTAGCCGAGGCGGACTGGAGCGGCGTCAAGCTGCTCGGTGATGCACTGTTGGAATGCTGGAAGACGGGGCGGCAAGTTTTTCTATGCGGCAACGGCGGTAGCGCCGGCAATGCCATGCATCTTGCCAACGATTTTCTTTACGGCATTTCAAAAAAGAAAGGATCGGCGCTGCGAGTCACCGCCCTAACGGCGAATAGTTCCGTGCTGACTTGTCTTGCCAATGACGAAGGCTACGATCATATTTTCTCGCATCAGTTGGCGGTATTAGGTAGAGAGCGCGATGTGTTGATTGCTTTTTCCGGTAGCGGAAATTCGCCCAATATTCTCAGCGCGCTCGAGCAGGCACGCCAATTGGGAATGAAGAGCTATGCTGTGCTGGGTTTTTCCGGTGGCAAGGCGAAATCGATGGCCGATGTTGCCATTCATTTTCCCGTAGACGATATGCAAATTGCTGAAGATTTGCAGTTGGTTGTCGGACATATGCTGATGCAATGGCTGTATAAAAACCGATCTTTCATGGAGTGATTGTGGCGCGTCAAGAGAAATATCTAGTAATCGGCAGCAACTCGTTTTCCGGTGCAAGCTTCGTAGATTTTTTAACCAGCCAAGGTCAATCGGTCATCGGCGTTAGTCGTTCCGCTGAGCCGCATCGTGCATTCTTGCCCTATCGATGGTCCGGTAAAGATTCGTTATTTACGTTTCATAACTACGATCTCAATTCGAATCTCGATGAAATCATGGCGCTCGTCCAAAAAGAGCGTCCCGGCTACGTCGTCAATTTCGCGGCACAGAGCATGGTTGCCGAAAGCTGGAAGAATCCCGATCATTGGTTCATGACCAATGTCGTATCGACGATCCGTTTTCACGAGCGTTTACGCCATTGCGACTTCTTGAACAAATACGTTCATGTGACGACCCCGGAAGTGTACGGCAGCACCAGCGGCTTCATTAAAGAAGACACGCCGTTCAATCCAAGCACGCCCTACGCGGTTTCCCGCGCTGCGGCCGATATGAGTTTGAAAACGTTTTTCGATGCTTATCGGTTCCCCGTGGTTTTCACTCGCGCGGCCAATGTGTATGGTCCCGGCCAGCAGTTGTATCGCATCATTCCGCGGACCATTCTTTCCATTATGACCGGGAAGAAACTGCAATTGCATGGCGGCGGACATTCTCGTCGTTCCTTCATTCATATGAAGGATGTTTCCAGCGCCACATGGCTTATCGCATTAGAAGGCGCACTGGGCGAGACGTATCACATATCGACCGATGAAATCGTCAGCATTCGCGAACTTGTCGAAAGAATTTGCCAGAAACTCGATGTGGATTTCGATTCATGCGTTGAAGTTGTCGGCGAGCGCTTAGGTAAAGATGCCGCTTACATGTTGGATAGCGGCAAGCTGCGGCAACGTCTCGGATGGAAAGATGAAATGTCCCTGGATAAGGGATTGGACGATTGTATTGAATGGGTGAAATCGAATCTTGAGGATTTGAAGAGCCAGCCGTGGGATTACACTCATAAACCCTGAGCCTGTTTGTCAATAGTAAGGAAACAGCTATGACAATCAGTGCTCACACGCTTATTAAGGCCATAAGGGCAACCGCTGAAAAAACGAAGTCGCTTGAAATTCAGATCGACTCTGCGGAAGATCCCGCATTGTCGTATCTCGAAGAAGAGTGGCATTCTTATTTGAATGCTCTGAGCGAATTACAGAAGCTTTACACCGATATTCAGAGCCAGGCGGATAATTTGCCTCCCTACGAAGATCTGATTTCGTAGGAATTTGCTGCACTAGTTGATGCACATCAAACAGGTTCTTTGAGATAAGTATGCAAAACACAGAACGAGTTTCATCCGCTGAACGGGCGGCTTTGCCGGTCGATGAATTGCAACGCATCGCTCGTCAAGTTCGCGCGCGTATCATCTCCAACTCTCACAAGACACAGACGCCGCATCTCGGTTCATGCTTGTCTTGCGTGGATATTCTCGTCGCCGCTTACTTTCATACATTGCGCATCGATCCGCGTAATCCGACGGATGTGGAACGGGATCGTTTCATTTTGAGCAAAGGCCACGGTGCGCCCGCATTATTTCAAGTGCTGGCGATGCGCGGTTTTTATGCTGAGTCGATGCTCGATGCGTACGGCGAAGACGGCGGCGTTTTCGCGGAGCATCCGCCGACACCGGATCATTTGCCCGGCATTGAAGCGGCAACCGGATCGCTAGGGCATGGATTGCCTATCGGTCTCGGGATGGCATTGTCGGCCCGTCTTCAAAAACGAAACTATAACGTTATCGCTTTGTTGAGCGATGGCGAATGCAACGAAGGTTCCGTTTGGGAAGCCGCTATGATGGCCGGCGCACAACAGCCCGGCAATCTGGTCGCCGTTATTGACTTCAACAAGTGGCAAGCGACCGGCCGAAGCGAGCAGGTGCTGGCATTGGGACCGTTGGCCGATAAGTGGCGAGCCTTCGGTTGGGATGCCCATGAAATCGATGGCCATGATATGGGCGCTCTTGTCGATGTGCTAACGAAATATCCGAGCGGCAGCGGCAAGCCGGTCGCTATCGTTGCGCATACGGTGAAAGGCAAGGGCGTGTCCTTCATGGAGGACGATAATAATTGGCACTACCGCATTCCTACGGCGGACGAAGTCTCCGCTGCTTATAAAGAACTTGGGGTTGTCGCGTGAGAAATGCATTCGCTGATGAAATAACGAAGTTAGGTTCCGCAGATCCTCGTGTCGTTTTGTTGTCGGGCGATATCGGCAACAAGTTGTTTGATAAATTCAAGCAAAATGCCGAGGGCCGTTTTTTCAACTGCGGTGTTGCCGAAGCGAACATGATGGGTGTGGCCGCCGGCATGGCGTTGTCCGGTATGCGTCCGGTCATTTATACGATAACGCCGTTTACGACGACTCGCTGCTTCGAGCAAATTAGAGTCGATGCCTGTTATCACAATGTGCCGGTCATTATCGTAGGCACCGGTTCGGGTATGTCGTATGCGGAGTTGGGCCCGACCCATCATTCCTGTGAAGATCTCGCGATTTTGCGCACCTTGCCGAACATGACGGTATTGGCGCCGGCCGATGAAGTCGAGCTGCGTTTGTGTTTGCGAGCGGCACTCAAAATCAACGGTCCTGTTTATATGCGCATCGGCAAAAAAGGCGAGCCGATCGTTCATAAGAACGGCGCTGCGTTGGAAATCGGCCATTCGATCAACGTGCGCGCAGGCGGCGATGTTTGCCTCATCAGTACGGGAACCATGTTGCCGGTTGTCATGAAAGCGGCGGACATGCTGGCCGAACGCAACATCGCGGCACGGGTGGAGAGCTTTCCTACCGTTAAGCCGCTCGATCAAGAAATACTGCAGGAAGTGTTTTCCCGTTATCCGGTGATCGCTTCTATTGAAGAGCACAGCCGAATTGGCGGTTTAGGCAGCAGCATCGCCGAATGGTTGGCCGCTCAGGACAATATGAAAGGCCGTTTGGTTACATTCGGGACCGACGACGAATTCATGCATGAAGTCGGTAGCCAAGACTATGCGCGTAGGAAATACGGACTGACCGCAGAGAATATCAGTCAGAAGGTTTTTGCCGCATTAGACAAGTCGGCTCGATAGCTTGACGGAGCGATCTGCTATTCATGCGTATCGGGATTGATTTCGACAATACTATTGTCAGCTATGACACGTTGTTCCATCGCGTCGCCATCGAGAAATCCTTGGTGCCTATGGATACGCCGCGTTCTAAGCTCGCGGTTCGCGACTATCTTCGCAAAGTGGATAACGAAGACGCGTGGACTGAGATGCAAGGATATGTCTATGGCGCCAGAATGGACGATGCTGAAGCTTACGCCGGCGTAGTTGAGTTCATGCGGCTAGCGAAAAAGCGTGGCGCGACATTGGCGATCGTGAGCCATAAAACCAAACATCCCTTCTTAGGTCCGCAATACGATTTACATGCGGCGGCGAAGTTGTGGGTAGATTCCTTTTTGGGTTGCGGTGCCGATTGCCTCGTCGACCCCGAAATGGTTTTTTTCGAGCTGACCAAGGAAGAAAAAATTCGCCGCATTGCCGATATCGGCTGCGATTACTTCATCGATGACTTACCGGAAATACTACGGTTTCCAACGTTTCCTTCGCAAACCGTGCGTTTGTTGTTCGATCCGGAAAATAGTCATTCAATGGAGGAGAGCGTTTCTAAGTTGGCTTCCTGGCAAGAAATCAGCGCGTATTTCGAGGAACGATGGACGCGCTAGAAGCGAGGTTATCGATTGTCGATCTGCTGGCAAGCGCGGGTCTTGAGACGAGGAATGTCGAAGTCGAAGCCGGTGGCGGTGGTGGTAACAATCGAGTTTTCATCGTGCATTCCCATGATGGAAAATACCTAGCCAAGTCCTATTACAGTCACCCGGCCGATACGCGTAATCGGCTGGCAGCAGAATTCGCCTTTCTTTCCTATGCTAAAGATATAGGCCTGCGTTGCGTGCCGCGTCCCGTCGCGTGCAATGCCGAAAAAAACATTGGGCTTTATGAATTTGTCGACGGAAAAAAGCTAACTGTAGCCGAACTCGATATTTCCCATGTTGCGCAAGCGGCAAGTTTTCTTCGGGAGCTCAATGCTTTATCGCATCGTTTGCAAGCGAACAAATTGCCGGCGGCATCAGAAGCATGTTTTAGCATCGAACAGCATTTCGCTTTGGTTGATCGTCGGTTCGATCGATTGCGAACAATGCCGATGCAATCGGAGATCGAGCGGCAAGCACTTACTTTTGTGACTGAATTGGCCGCTATATGGCAACGAGTGAAAACTCGTATTCAAACATTGATCGGTAACAACGCCGTTGCTGCGGTATTGGATCATGCCGATCGTTGCTTATCGCCATCGGATTTCGGTTTTCATAACGCACTAGTCCGTGAGTCCGGGGAAATTTGCTTTATCGATTTCGAATATGCCGGATGGGACGACCCAGCAAAAACCATAGGCGATTTCTTTTGCCAACCCGCGATTCCCGTATCGCTCGATTACTTCGGTGATTTCGCCGAGCGAGCGATGGACTATTTGCCCAACGGCAATGCTGTAGCAGAACGAGCGCAAATGTTGTTGCCCATCTTTCAGCTCAAATGGTGTTGCATCATGCTCAACGAATTTTTACCGGATGCTGCAAATCGGCGACGGTTTGCCAACGCCAACGCCAACGCCAACGCCGATGCCGAGCCGGAAATCGGCAAACGTCGGCAGTTGGACAAAGCACAACAATTTTTCAATTCGATGGTACGGAAGTCATGGCATACATAGATTTTCTTTCTGTAGTGCATAAGAGTACACAACGGGATTATTTGGGACGCGTGAACGATCCCGACTATCCGAAAGCGAAGGCCGCCGAACTCGCTAAGCAATGGGGTTACGATTATTGGGATGGCGATCGCCGAATCAACTATGGCGGTTATCGTTATATGCCTGGCCGCTGGGAAAAGGTCGCGCGAATGATGGCCGAGCATTACGGCATCAAGCCCGGCGATAAAATTCTCGATGTCGGTTGCGGCAAAGGCTTTCTGCTACATGACTTCACATTGGTTGTTCCCGGTGTTGAGGTATACGGCATCGACGTATCGAGCTATGCCATCGAGAATGCCAAGGAAGAAGTGAAGGATCGGTTGAAAGTCGGCAATGCGAGAGAATTGCCTTTTCCCGATAAGCATTTCGATTTCGTGTATTCCATTAATACGCTGCATAACTTGCATAACTACGAGTTAGATAAAGCGCTCCGAGAAATGGAGCGAGTCGGCAAGAAGAACAAATATATTTGCGTCGAGTCTTATCGCAATGAAGTCGAGAAAGCGAACTTGCTTTATTGGCAAGTAACGTGCGAAGCGTTTTGCACACCTGAAGAATGGGAATGGTGGTTTAGACAAACCGGCTACACCGGTGATCATTCGTTTATCTACTTCGAATAAATACTGAATAGAGATTATGGACTGCCCAATTAAAACCATGAAGGCGGCGATTCTGGTGGAACAGAATCAACCGTTGATCGTTGATGAAGTAAGACTTCCAGAAACGCTCGACGTTGGCCAAGTATTAGTCAAAGTGCAATACAGTGGTATTTGCGGTTCGCAGTTAGGTGAGATCGATGGTGCTAAAGGGGAAGATAAATTCTTGCCCCATCTCTTAGGCCATGAAGGTTCCGGTATTGTTGAAGCGGTTGGGGCCGGCGTGAAATTCGTCAAGCCGGGCGATCGTGTTGTGTTGCATTGGCGTAAGAGCCAAGGCATCGAAGCAACACCGGCTCGCTATACATGGCAGGGCAAACCGCTGAACGCGGGATGGGTTACCACATTTAATGAATATGCCATAGTCGCGGAGAACCGCGTTACTAAAATCAATGCCGCTTACGATATGGAAGTGGCGGCGCTTTATGGTTGCGCGGTGACGACGGGATTCGGTGTCGCTGAAAACAATGCGAAGATTCGCTTCGGTGAGTCGGTTGTGGTTTTCGGCGCCGGCGGCGTTGGTTTGAATATCGTGCAGGCGGCGTCTCTATCGTCCGCGCATCCATTGATCGCTGTGGACTTGCATGACGGCAAACTCGAATTGGCAAAAGCGTGCGGCGCAACCCATGTGATCAATTCGCAAAAGACCGATGCGGCAACGATGATTAGCGAAATTGTCGGCCCGCAAGGCGTCGATGTGTTCATCGATAACACAGGTAATCCATCGATCATCGAATTGGGTTATTCGTTGACCAAACCACAGGGGCGCGTCGTGCTTGTGGGTGTACCGCGTAAAGGCAAGACCATCAATATTTATTCGTTGCCGCTTCATTTCGGCAAGACCATCAGCGGGTCTCACGGCGGAGAATCGACACCGCACGAAGACATTCCGCGGTATCAGAAGTTACTTGATGCCGGCCGTATTCAGCTGAAGCCGTTGATCACCGATTACTTCACTCTCGATCAGATCAACACCGCGATCGCGAAAATGCGCAGTGGAGAAATATCGGGACGTTGCTTGGTAACGATGAATGCCTAATGATGGACTGTAACTAACAGTGATGACCGTCAAACGCCCTCACCCCCGACCCCTCTCCCGCCTGCGGGAGAGGGGGGAGATGCTGATGGTTATGATGAACTCGTAATGTAAAGAGGCCGCCATGGAAACCAAAGAACCACAATACAAGTTAGTCTTCGATGTAAAAGACAGACATGGTATTTCCTCATTCGGCTTAATGGCCAACGAATCATGGAATCAAGATCCGAAACGCACGCTGTTCACTTTGGCGCGTTATAAGTTCGTCGCCAAAATGCTGACCGGCAAAGAGCGTGTTCTCGAAGTCGGTTGCGCCGATGCGTTCGGCACGCGTTTGGTGCAGCAAGAAGTAAAGCATGTCACCGCGGTCGATTTTGATCCGGTATTCGTTAAGGATGCTAACGAACGGAAGAATCCCCATTGGCCGTTCGAGTGTTTCGTGCATGATATGTTGCAGGGACCGGTGCCGGGCAAATTCGATGCCGTTTATAGTTTGGATGTCCTTGAGCACATCGATCCTGCCAATGAAGATCTTTTCATGAGCAATATGCTCGAATCGCTTAATGCCGGCGGCGTGGCGATTGTCGGTATGCCGTCTTTGGAATCGCAAGCCCATGCTTCGCCTCAAAGCAAAGAAGGACATGTGAATTGCAAGACCGGAAAGGGCTTGAAGCAGTTTTTGGAAAAATACTTCAACAACGTATTCGTTTTTTCCATGAACGACGAAGTCATCCACACCGGTTTTTATCCGATGGCCCATTATTTAATGGCCATTTGTTGCGATAAGCGTTTGTAGAAAAGGCGGCTATTGGCCCCGCTATGATTAGATGACTACGTACACTATAAAAAAGCTGCCTCAAATCGTATTGCGGTCGTTTGGATTGTCGTTGATGCGTAAGGATACGTTCGATCGCATGCTTGCGCATCAAACGTCGGAACGCGAGATATCTGAGCAGCGGATTGCGGATGCTCGGTACATCAACCAAAAGTTGTCTACCGAATTGGATGCTTATCGGCAGCGGCTTCATGCCACTGAAGTGGAAGTCGCTTCGTTGGCTCGAAAATTAGCGAACACCACTGTAACCAAAGCGGTTCAAGAGGAGCAGCTCGAAGCCGTGCAACGGAATGCCGAGAAATTGGCCGGCGACCTGGAGCTTTGCAAGCAGCAACTTCTCGACGCTATTGCGAACGCTTCGCAGTTGAGGCAACAGATAGCTGAAATCGAATCCCAAAAGGAGCAGTATTCTCGTCATCTCGATGCCGTTCAAGAAAGTCTTTCTCATGTTTCCGGTGAGTCTGTCGACTATCAGCAGAAACTAGGCGTGCTGACGGAAGAAGCCGCGATGCTTAAAGAGCGGCTTGTCATCGCAAACGAAGACGTTGTAAGGCTTAAGGTTCTGTTATCTGAGTTGAGTCTGCTCCATTCCGCGAAGGAAGCTGCAAAAACTCGATCAAGCAACGTCGTCGATCATATCGAGCAACCGCGAGTCGATAGTTTGCCTTTCTGGGCGTTGTGGGGCCCTTACATCAAGCAGCAGAATCTTTGTTCGGAAGCTTCTCCTACGCCGCTCGAATTCGCCGGCATTTGTGAGCCGGCTGTAATGATCTTCGCGTTTCCTAAGAGCGGGTCCACCTTTCTTGAATTGGCAATGAGTGAAGCGCTCGGCATCAAGGATGTCGGACCGCCATTCGATTCGGATATCGAAGGGTTGCGCTTTGAGGATATCGCCGTTCATGGTGCGCGATATCCATTCGTGATAAAAAATCATGTTTGGTCGACACCTAATAATGTAGAGCTGCTCAAATTTTTCGGCATCAGACCCGTTGTCTTGGTGCGGAATATTTACGATTGCTTGCTGAGTCTTGCCGAAGATCCGCAATTTGCGAATGTCAATGATCGCGTCATTTGCGTCGGATACGTCCGAAGCGATTTTATATCGTTATCATTGGAAGAAAGATTATGGATCGTTATTCGTGGCTTTCTTGGATGGTATCTATCTTTTTATGCAAGCTGGGCGCGTGCGCTTGAATCGCAATCGGTCAATGGGCTCTTGGTTTCCTATGAAGAATTGATGGACAATCAAGTCGCAACGATCAAAAAAATCGGTAAGAATGTCGGGGCTCCGATGGATGATGCGTTCATCAGCGGCGCTATAGAAAAGATTGGCAAGGGACCGCATACTCGTTTTAACCAAGGTGTCATAGGTCGAGCGCAAAGTGTTTTGACGAAGGAAATGAAAGAGGCCGTGATAGAAGCGGCGCGAGTGTTTGCTCAGGTGGATTTTTCCCCCATTGGGTTAACTGTTCCGAAGGCTTAAAAGGCGTCTCTAAATTGACTAATAAAAATTATTTTTTTAGCGGTTCTTCATTTGCCGCCGGTACGGGGCTAAATGGTAGAGAATGGTCCGTGCAGTGCTGCGAAGTATGTATTCGGCTTCAATGAGTCGGTGGACCCTATCATGAAAATATTGCGAGTGTGTCCGGCGCCGTCTCACACAGTGCCGTTTAGAAAAGCTCACGGTTTGAGCGAGAAATCGTTCGAAGACCAGATTCGTTTTTTGCGGGCGGAGAATTTATTGCTGCCGGCAAGTTGGGCTTCATGCATGGAAGCGGAAGGCTGCGAAGTCTTCGAAACGCTTTACAACGATGCGGGATTGCAAGCGCAATGGGCAAAGGAGAATGGTGAAGGCCATCTTGTGTCCACTCACAATCACCTGCTAAAGATTCTCCTTGCTCAGATAAAAGCCTTTCAGCCGGACGTATTGTTTTTTTATGCGGGCGCTTTCTTTTGGCTGCCGCGATCTTTTCGGGATGAGTTGCGTAAGGTTGCGCCGAATCACATGGTCATGACCGGTTTCTGGGGAGATGAGTTGCCGCGCGGTAACGATTACGCCAGCTACTTCGGCGACTTGGATATCGTATTTTGTAGTTCATCGAAATACCAAGCGCATTTCGAAGCGGCTGGTATCAAGGCAACCACCATCGGAAACGGGTTCGATGCTTCCGTCGTCTATCGGAAGCCGCCAAGCAAGACGCGAGATTTTATTTTTTGCGGCACGTCGGGTTACGGTTATCCGGATCACATCGGTCGATTCGAAAAGTTAGGCCATATCATGTCCAAGAGTCCATTGGAGATGTGGACTAATGAACCTGGCTATTTGCGTTTGCGCCGATTCAGTAAAGCTGTGTTATTCGGCGGTGCTAATATCGTACGTCGCATGCCCCGTATATTCTTATATGTGGTTTGGAAAGCTTGCGAGCGATTTTCGCTACGTCGATTCGCGCGCCTTGCCAATATGGCTATTTATTTGAAAGACAAGAATCTCGATGCGCGGCTTGCATTTCCTGCGTCGAGTTCGCATCCGCAGCAAAGTTATTTCGACGACAAAGCGCTATTTAAATCCCGGTTTCCGCGGCGGGTTCACAGACAACCATTGAATGGCTCGGACTATTACACCTTGCTCGCCGAATCGAAGCTCGTTCTCAATATTCATCGCGACGAAGATGCGGACATCGGGAATATCCGCTGCTTCGAAGTGACTGGTGTCGGCTCGTGTCTGGTGACGGATCGAGGCGAAGAGCTGCGTGACTTTTTTGATATCGATAACGATATCGTCACGTTCGAGACGCCGGAAGAGTGTGTAGAAAAAATCGAATATCTATTGAAAAACCCCGCCAAGATCGAGCGCATCGCACAAAACGGAAGGCGCAAAACGATGGAGCGCCATACGACTGTACATCGCTGTCACGCCATTGCCGTTGCATTGAGGGAACTTCAATCTGCGAAAGACGATCAACGACAGTCGATTGACGCATCTCATGACGCCGGTGCTTCCGTTACGTTTTTATTTCCACATAAGCGGCATATATCCACGGGAGGCGGTGCGTAGTGCATAACAGACTCTAAGGAGCATGACTATTTGTAGGCTATGAATAATAAGTGGGTCAAAAAAAGAATAAATATCAATAAATATCAATAAATATCATTGAGGGGGCTGTTAACAAGAAATGGCGTATAGCTATTTCATTTGATAAGGCTAAGTGCAATGAAAATACTACGAATTTGTCCAGCTCCATCTCACATAACGCAATTTCGGCACGAACACGCCCTACAGCACAAAACGTTTGACGAACAAATAAAGGCTTTACAAGCCGAGAACCTGCTCCTGCCGGGTGGTTGGGCGGGCGCGATGAAAGCGGAAGGCTTCGAGGTTTTTGAAACCTTATACAGCGATCCCGCTTTGCAAGCGACATGGGCAAGGGAGCATGGTTTATCTCATCTGCCTTTCGAAGGCGATTACCTATTTAGAATATTGGAAGAGCAGATACGCTGGTTTCAGCCTCGTGTGATCTTCTTATATGCGGGTGCTTTCTTCTACATCACTCGTGCGCTAAGAGAAAGGCTGCGAGCGATCGGCCCGTATAACATGATCATCACCGGTTTATGGGGTGATGAACTGCCGCCGGGATATACCTATGCAAATTACTTCGGCGATTTGGACGTCGTGTATTGCAGTTCGCCGAAATACAAAAAACACTTCGACCTGGCGAGCATTCCCGCTGTCACCCTTGGCAATAGTTTCGATCCTTCGATCAAATACCAAGCGCCCGCGCAAAAGAAATATGACTTTGTTTTCTGCGGTACAACGGGCTTTGGCATACCAGAGCACTTGAATCGATATAAATCCCTAAAGCAATTGATGGCAAAGACGTCGTTGCAAATGTGGGCGAACGAGTCGCCGTTTAGATCCCGCCGACTGAAAATGAAGTTGGCTGCCTGGCGTATGCTGGCGAAACTGCCTAATCTTTCGTTGCGGGTGATGCGTCGTTTTGGTCGCGGGCGCTGGAGGCACGCGGCCAATCTGGCGTTGCGCGCCAAAGAGATCGGCTACGATCCGTCTGTGCTTTCATTGGTTCATGAGCATCCATTGAAATGGATATACGAGAAAGAGAAACCGCTACGTGAGCTGTATCCGTCGCGAGTGAAGCGGCAACCGGTCAATGGCTCCGATTACTATCGGTTACTGGCCGAGTCCAAGATTGTGTTGAATTTGCATCGCGATGAAGACGCCGATATCGGAAATATTCGCTGCTATGAAGCAACCGGTCTCGGTTCTTGTCTCGTGACCGATCGAGGCGAGGATCTGAAAGCGCTTTTCGATATCGAGAACGATATCGTCACCGTTAATTCGGTCGAGGAGTGTATCGAAAAGGTCAACTATTTGTTGGCTCATCCGGAGGAAATGGAACGCATTGCGAAGAATGGCCAGCGCACCACTTTGGCTCGCCATACGGTTGCCCATCGCTGTGCCGTGATCGCCAAGACCTTGCGCGAGTTAAATCAAAAGCCTATCAAAAAACGACGCAAGGTTGTATTGGCAACCTACGATCTCGAGCGTCATCCGATTTCCTACGATGTGGCGTTTTTTCTTCAAGCGGCGGATATCTATCGGCAGCAATTGGGTTGCGATGATGTGATCGTTCGCATCGTTGCGCCTGCTGATGTTGCTAATCAACCGGGTGTGTCGAAGACGGTCGATGCCATTGTCGATGGACATGCACGTGAATATCGTATCTTCCAGATCTGCGTGCAAATGGCGGAACTGATGCCGACCATGGCCGTCATGAACGTCAAGAATCGCCTGATGCGTGATGTGGATTTTGATATGGAAGGCATGGAAGTCATTCACTATCCTGAAACGGAAGGGCCGCATCATTCGGAATACTATCGCTTGGTCAATGGCAATCCGGAGCTCATGACGGGTTTCTCGGCAACGATAGAAGCCCATCGATATGTACGCCGTTGGTTAGACATCGTTCGCAACGGTAGAAAAGTATTGTGCGTTACCTTGCGGCAATACAAAGTCGATACGGAAAGAAACTCGAACATTGCCGAATGGGCATCGTTCTTGAGTCGCGTCGATCAACAGGAATTCGCGATTGTCATCTTGCCTGACACGGACCACATCGACGAGTTCAAGAAATCGGCGCTCAACATTTATCCGCACTTTGAACCGGCCTGTTTCAACGTAGATTTGCGCATGGCACTCTATGAGGAAGCTTACTTGAACATGTTCGTTAACAACGGTCCTTCCGTCGCGGCGACCTTGAACAAGAAAGTGAACTATCTGCTGTTTAAAATTTTGCTACCGCACATTCCGACCTGCGCGGGCGATTTCTTGCGTTGGCTCGGTTATGAAATTGGCGGTACACCCGGCTATGCGACGCCATTCCAAAAGTGGGTATGGGACTTCGACAGTGCCGATGTGTTGTGGCGCGAATTCAATGCTATGTGTGAGAGGATCGACGCAGCGGAAAGACAGCGGCGCGATGCACCCGCATTTCCAATAGAAGATTTAGAAACGATAGAACGAGTGACGCAAGCCAGCTTCGCTGCGGCATCACAAAAAAATAATGCTCTGGGGGTAGTGGATTGATATGGTTTTACGCCGCATTTGTGATTCGACTTCAGAGGGATAATAGATATGGGAATTAATAAAAGTGCAGCGAAAGTGTTTCTTCACGAGTCGAAACGCCTTGAGCTACAAGGCCGTTTGCTGACGCTGGGTCGGCAGGATGTTTTTCTGACCACCAGCGAGCTTCACGGCATCATCGACGCTTTCGGCAGGAAACCTGTTAAAGAAGTCATGCCGGTGTTATCTAGAAAAGAAGAGCTCGCTAAAAGCGGTTTGATTTCGGATCAATATCTTTTTTCGGCGCTCGGTTTTTCCGAGTGCATGGCGCTGGATGCGTCGAGCTATGAAGATGCCGATGTGGTTTTCGACTTAAACAAGCCGGAACCGCCGCGGGAACTCATGGGGCAGTGGGACGCCGTGTTTGATGGCGGTACTATCGAGCATGTGTTTCATGTGCCGAATGCACTCAGCAACATTCATAAACTTCTCCGCGTCGGCGGTCGCGTCATTCATATCGCGCCGAGTTCCAATCATATGGACCACGGTTTCTACATGTTCTCGCCGACGCTCTTCTGGGACTATTACCGCGCCAACGGCTGGGACATCAATGCATGTCAGGTATTCCGCTATACAACGGATCTCTATGCCGGCGATTGGCAAATATGCGATTACGTCCCCGGCGGTCTTACCCGCATTAGCATGGGCGGTTTAGACGATGCGCTTTACGGCGTCATTCTCATCGCAACGAAGACGGAAAAATCCACTTGTGACGTTATCCCGCAACAAGGTTTGTATCGGGATGATTTATGGCAAGGCAAGCTGGGTAATGTCGAAGCTGCGCTCGATCCGAATTTTTCCGGTAAAGGACTTGGGCTCAAGGTCAAGATGCTGCTTTAGTAAATCTAGATAAATTTGTGTAACTCCCTTCTCCCGCCTGCGGGAGAGGGGGCTACAAGAGTCTATCTATCGTTTCATCGACGAATGTCGAAAAGCAGTGCTGAATTTCCCAATAAACAAAAGTTCTCGCTGCCTGAGCATATGGCACGGACAAAGGAGATGATCCATCATGCATTACTTCGTTACTGGGGGCGCAGGGTTTATCGGCAGCAGCGTAGTGGATCGGTTGCTGGCCGATGGTCATAAAGTTACCGCCTACGACAATTTTTCTACCGGCTTGCGCCAATACGTGGCGGACGCCGTCAAGCATTCCAACTTCGTGTTAGTCGAAGGCGATATTCTCGATACGGAGAATCTGGCCAAAGCCATGGCGGGATGCGATTTCGTGTTTCATTTGGCGGCCAATGCCGATGTGCGTTTCGGCACTGAGCATCCGCGCAAGGATTTAGAACAAAACACGATCGCCACATTCAATGTGCTCGAAGCCATGCGTAGCAACGGCATTAAGCGAATCGCGTTTTCTTCGACCGGTTCCGTCTATGGCGAAGCGAAAGTGTTTCCCACCGCTGAAGACGCGCCATTTCCGGTGCAGACATCGTTATATGCCGCATCGAAATTAGCCGGAGAAGGTTTGATCGCTGCCTATGCCGAAGGCTTCGGTTTTCAGTCTTACATCTTCCGCTTCGTATCTATATTGGGTAAGCGTTACAGCCACGGTCACGTTTTCGATTTTTACAAGCAGTTGAAAAAAGATCCTTCGACATTGCGTGTACTCGGCAACGGCAAACAGCGTAAATCCTATCTCGAAGTGCAGGACTGCATCGATGCCATGATGCTTGCCATCGATAAAGCAACGGACAAAGTGAATGTCTTCAACTTGGGCGCGGATCATTACTGCGAAGTGAACGACTCCATCGGTTGGATCTGCGATGCGTTGGGTGTTTCGCCGACATTCGAATACACCGGCGGCGAACGCGGATGGATCGGCGACAATCCTTTCATCTTTTTGGATACCGCGAAAATTCGTGCTTTGGGATGGAAGCCTCGGCTCACGATTCGCGAAGGTGTGCTCAAGACCGTCGAATTTCTACAAGCTAACGAATGGATATTGGAGGCGCGCGAATGAACGTTTGTGTGCAAGGTCTATGGCATTTAGGATCCGTGACGGCTGCTTGTTTGGCATCGTTAGGGCATCAAGTGGTCGGACTCGATTTCGATAGCAAAACCATCGACGGATTAAAGCAAGGGACTCCGCCACTTTTCGAGCCGGGGTTGGAAGCCTTAGTGCGGCAGGAAATCGTTGGGGGACGTTTATACTTTTCCGATAAGGCCGAAGAAGCCGTTCGCAATATCGATGTGTTGTGGATTGCTTACGATACGCCGGTCGATGATGATGATAACGCCGATGTGGATTATGTGGTCGCGCAAATCGAGCGGACATTGTCGCACTTGCCGGTTGGCACGACAGTGTTGATTTCTTCTCAAATGCCGGTGGGATCGGTGCGTCGTTTAGAAGCGATTGCCGCTGAGCGTTTTCAAAAACAGGAAATCAGCTTCGCGTACTCGCCGGAAAATTTGCGTCTCGGTAAAGCGCTCGATGTATTTTTGAAACCGGATCGCATCGTGGTCGGCGTTCGTTCCGGACGCGATCGGGAGCGGCTCAATCAATTACTGAAACCCATTACCGAGCGCATCGAATGGATGTCGGTCGAGTCAGCCGAGATGACCAAGCATGCCATCAATGCATTTCTCGCAACGTCCGTTACCTTTGCCAATGAGATCGCTTGTATTTGCGAATTGGTCGGTGCGGATGCCAAAGAAGTCGAACGCGGATTAAAGACCGAAAGCCGGATTGGGCCGAAGGCTTATCTGTCACCCGGTGCTGCATTTGCCGGCGGCACGTTGGCACGCGATATCGCTTTCTTGAATAAGGTCGGTAATGGCAAGCGATTGACCACGCCGCTGCTAGCGTCCATCAAAACGAGCAACGATGAACATAAGCGATGGGTGAAACGCCGATTGCAATCGCTTTTCTCTAACTTGGCGGAAACCCGTGTCGCGGTGTGGGGACTAACCTATAAGCCGGGAACGGATACATTAAGACGATCCATGTCGATCGAGCTGTGCGATTGGTTGATCGAGCAAGGAGCCGGTATCAGCGTGCATGACCCGGCAGTGAAAGAAATGCCCGATGCATGGCGCGGTAAAGTCACTCGCTTTGATGGTCCGTTGGCATCGCTGAAAGGCGCACAAGCATTGGTGATATCGACGGAGTGGCCGCAATACAAAGACATCGCGGTCAACGGAATAGCTGAAGCCGCGCCCGGTATTGCCATACTCGATGCCAATCGTTTTCTTTCTCAATTCGCTCTCTTCGCTAAAGAGGGCAACGTGAAATATTTAGCGGTCGGCACGCCGGACCGGGTTTAGGAGACTGCGATGAATAAAAGTGTAATGTCCGATTCGCCGTCTTTTCTCTCGCCGCTAGCACCTTCCCCGCAAGTGGGAGAGGGGAACGTTTCGGGGAGTGTTACGCCTCTGCCAGGAACTGCGAGAGGGGAAGAAGGCTTAGCGGTATCCATAAAAGCCGAGCAATCCCAACGCTTGAAAAACAAAATCGCGATCATCACCGGCGCCAATCAAGGACTCGGTTTAGAGATCGCGATGAGATACGCGGAAGCGGGGGCCAACCTAGCTATCTGTGCGCGCAACGAAGCTTTGCTTGCGAAGGCAAAAGAGCAATTGCAAGCCAAGCTCGCACCCGGTCAACAAATCTTTGCGATGCCGGTCGATGTATCCAAAGCCGATGAAGTGGACTCGATGATTCGAGCGACGGTGGAGCGTTTCGGCCGCATCGATGTATTGGTCAACAATGCCGGTGTATACGGACCGAAGGGCGCTATCGAAGAAGTGGATTGGCAAGAGTGGCTTCGCGCGATCGAGATCAATCTGTTCGGTTCTATTTTGATGTGCCGTGCGGTATTGCCGCATATGAAGAAACAGCAGGGTGGCAAGATCATTCAATTGTCCGGCGGCGGTGCGACGAATCCTTTGCCGCGCATCAGTGCCTATGCGGTTTCTAAAGCGGCCATTGTGCGCTTCGTGGAAACGCTGGCTGAAGAAGTCAGGGACGATAAGATCGATGTGAACGCTATTGCGCCCGGCGCTTTGAATACACGCATGCTGGATGAAGTGTTGGCGGCGGGCCCGGAGAAAGTCGGCAAGTCGTTTTACGAACGCTCATTGCAGCAAAAGCAAGCGGGCGGCACGTCGCTTGATAAAGGCGCGGATTTAGCGGTTTATCTGGGCTCGGCGGCGAGCGATGGTATTACCGGCAAACTCATCAGCGCCGTTTGGGACCCGTGGATTTCTCTTCAGGAACATCTCGACGAGTTGAATCATTCCGATGTGTACACACTGCGCCGCATCGTCCCCAAAGATCGCGGTATGAGCTGGGGAGACGATCAATGAACGTTGCTATTGTTGGTTGCGGATTGATCGGACAAAAACGCGCCAAAGCCCTTGCCGGGGCGCGTCTCATTGCTTGCGCGGATAGTAATTTGGCACGAGCCGAACAATTGGCGCGCACTGTCGAAGGTTGCGCGGTAAGTGCCGATTGGCGTGCAGTAGTAGAACGGCGCGATGTGAATATTGTCGTCGTCGCCACACCGCATAATTCGCTTGCGGAAATTACGATGGGCGCCATTCAAGCGGGCAAACACGTGTTGGTCGAAAAGCCGGCGGCACGCCATGTGGATGAACTGCGGCCGCTCGTTCAACTGGCCGAAGAAAAACGTGTGCTCGTTCATGTGGGATTCAATCATCGTTATCACCGCGCCTTTCGCAAGGCTCGCGAGATCGTCGATTCCGGAGAGTTAGGACCGTTGATGTTTCTGCGTGCTCGCTATGGACATGGCGGACGCATCGGGTACGATAAAGAATGGCGTGCGCAACCCGAGCTTTCCGGCGGCGGCGAGTTGATCGATCAAGGCGTGCATATCATCGATTTGGCGCGCTGGTTTCTCGGCGATTTTTCCGAAGTGGATGGTTCTGCCCATACCTACTTCTGGGATATGCCCGTCGATGACAATGCGTTTATGTTGCTGAAGACACCGCAGAAGCAAGTGGCGTTTCTACATGCGACTTGCACCGAATGGAAGAACACATTTTCATTCGAGATCTATGGCCGCGTTGGTAAATTGCAGATCGATGGTTTGGGCGGCAGCTATGGTGTAGAGCGTTTGACGCACTACAAAATGTCTCCCGAAATGGGCCCGCCGGAGACTCTGATGTGGGAGTACCCGATGGCCGACAACTCTTGGGATGTGGAGGTGAGCGAATTTCTAGAAGACATACGTATTGGGCGACAACCTGCCGCTAATTTATCGGACGCAATTGCGGCGCTGGATGTAGTGGATAAAATCTATAGGGAGTCCGGATATGATCATCGCGCGTAGTCCATTACGTATTACCTTAGGCGGCGGCGGTACGGATTTGCCGTCTTACTATCGCGAGCATGATGGCTTTTTGATTGCCGCGGCCATCGATAAGTATGTTTACGTTACCGTGATGCGGCCTTTCGCACCCGGTATCTTTCTCAAGTATTCGCAATTGGAGCATGTGCAGAACGCAACGGATGTGCATCACCCCATCATCCGCGAAACGATTCAAATGCTCGATTTCAAAACGCCGCAAATCGAAATCACCACATTGGCCGATATTCCCGCCGGTACGGGTTTAGGATCGTCAGGCAGTTTTACGACGGCATTGTTGAAAGCGTTGTATGCCCATCGCAAACGGCTCTTGCATCCGGAAGAGTTGGCCGAGTTGGCTTGTCACGTCGAAATCGATCGCTTGCGCGAACCCATCGGCAAGCAAGATCAATACATCGCCGCATATGGCGGGCTTACTTGTTTCAACTTCAACAAAGACGACACGGTCGAAGCGAAACCGCTCGCGGTTAGCATGGACACATTGTTCGATCTGGAAGATAACTTGCTGCTGTTCTTCACCGGCTTCTCGCGCAGTGCCGGCAGTATTCTGAAAGATCAGAATACCCGTACGAAAGAAAGCGATGACGAGATGCTGAAGAATTTGCATTACGTCAAAGAACTGGGTTTACGCAGCAAGAAGGCATTGGAAGACGGTCATCCCGCATTGTTCGGCGAATTGATGCACGAACATTGGGAACACAAGAAGCGACGCTCCGGCGGCATGAGCAATCCGCAGATCGATGAATGGTATTCGCTCGGCATGAAAAACGGCGCGGTCGGCGGCAAGCTGGTCGGTGCGGGCGGCGGCGGCTTTTTGATGTTCTACGCAAAAGACAGAAACAAGCTTCGTCACACCTTGATCAATGCAGGTCTCGAAGAAGTGCGTTTCCGTTTTGATTTTGAAGGAACGAAAGTCATTTTGTCCTGATGCTTTCCGTCGCTATTTTGTCAGGGGGCCTTGCGACTCGCATGCGCCCCATTACCGAAACGATTCCGAAGGCGCTTATCGAAGTGGCCGGCAGGCCCTTCGTGTGTCATCAGCTTGATTACTTGCGTCATCAAGGCATCACGAAGGTGGTGATGTGTACTGGCTACTTGGGTGAACAGATCGAGGCCATAGTGGGCGATGGCCGCGAGTTTGGGCTCGACGTTAAGTATTCAGTTGATGGTCCGACGTTATTGGGCACGGGCGGCGCATTGAAGCGGGCATTGCCGTTGCTCGAAGACGCGTTCTTCGTGCTCTATGGCGATTCTTATCTGCCGTGCGATTTTCGTGCGGTCGAAGAAACTTTTCATCGCAGCGGAAAGTCCGCATTGATGACGGTGATGCGCAACGAAAATCAATGGGACAAGAGCAATGTGATTTTTCGTGATGGTCGCATCGTGTTGTATAGTAAACGCGACCCACGGCCGGAGATGGCGCACATCGATTACGGCCTGGGTATTGTTTCATCCACGGTGCTGAATGGTTACCCGGACGCGAAGCCGTTCGACTTGGCCGATGTTTATCAAGCACTGTCCATCGCCGATCGGCTAGCAGGGTTCGAAGTCCGGGAACGTTTTTACGAAATCGGTTCCCTAAAGGGATTGCAGGAAACCGAATCTTATCTTTCAAAAGAGGTACTCCTATGAACTATGCGCGTCAGCACATGGAAGAAGCGGTTCGCATCATTCAGCAACTCGATGTATCTGCCGTCGAAAAAATGGCGGATCTGTTGGCCGAATTAAAAGCGAGCGGTGGCCTTTTGTTTTTTCTTGGCGTCGGCGGTAGTGCCTGCAATTTTTCTCATGCGGTGAACGACTTCCGCAAGATTGTCGGTATCGAAGCGTATGCACCGACCGATAACGTGTCGGAATTGACCGCTCGTACCAACGATGAAGGATGGGCGACGATTTTCGTGGAGTGGTTGAAGGTCAGCCGATTGACCGCGAAGGATTGCGTATTCGTGTTGTCCGTCGGCGGCGGCAATCTGGAAAAAAACATTAGTCCTAATTTGGTGACGGCGTTGCAGCATGCGAAGTCGGTCGGCGCGAAAATTACCGGCGTGGTTGGCCGCGATGGCGGCTATACGGCGAAAGTGGCCGATGCCTGTGTGATCATTCCTACCGTTAATCCCGACACCATTACGCCCCATTCCGAAGCATTCCAAGCGGTCGTTTGGCATCTGCTCGTATCTCACCCTAAGCTTAAAGCGAAGCAGACGAAATGGGAGTCGGCGGTTGCTACCGTATAACATGCGCCGCGCCGTATTCCTGGATCGGGACGGCGTCATTAACAGGTCTATCATCCGCGCGGGTAAACCTTATCCGCCCGGACATATGGATGAACTTGAGATCTTGCCGGGCGTGCCGGAAGCGCTCGAGCGTTTGAAAGCCGCAGGCTTTGCGTTGATCGTTGTTTCCAATCAACCCGATGTGGCGCGTGGAACGACAACACGCGCCCATGTGGAAGCCATCAATGCAACATTGGCGCGAGTTTTGCCGATCGATGGGTTTAGCATGTGTTATCACGATAGCGGTGATGGCTGTGCATGTCGTAAACCGAATCCCGGCATGTTGCTCGATGCGGCGAAGGAGCGGAATATCGATTTGGCTTTGAGTTATATGGTCGGTGATCGATGGCGCGATGTCGAAGCGGGACAGCGCGCCGGTTGTAAAACGTTTTTCATCCATTACGGCTACGACGAAAAGCAGCCTGATGGGTATGACTATCGTGTCGATTCTCTTCTGGAGGCGAGTCGCATAATCCTCAGCCATGCGAAGGATCTGCTGGTAATCAGTTGTTCCACTTGATTCACGTTATTACTTTCTAGAGGGCGGGGAACTATATGGAATTTCTTAATCGTTTAAACGTAAAGATTTTTGCCGACGGCGCGGATAAAGCTGGCATGCTGGAAATGTATGCCAAGCCTTTCGTCAAAGGACTTACCACCAATCCCACATTGATGCGCAAAGCGGGCATTGCCGACTATAGGGATTTTGCCAAAGACATATTGAAAGAAATCCCCGATCGTCCGATTTCTTTCGAAGTGTTCTCCGATGAATTCGACGGCATGGAACGTCAGGCATTGGAAATCGCCGGTTGGGGCGATAACGTTTATGTCAAGATTCCTGTGACCAATACGAAGGGTGAGCCGACTTACGAATTAGTGCGGAAGCTGGCCCAGTATCGCGTGAAGCTGAATGTGACTGCGCTCATGACATTGGCACAAGTTCGCGATGTGGTGGCGGCTCTCGATCCGCAAGTGCCTAGCTATGTGTCCGTGTTCGCCGGCCGCATCGCCGATACGGGGCGCGATCCTTTGCCGCTGATGGCGGCGGCGGTGGAGTTGCTGAAAGTAAATCCGAAAGCGGAATTAATTTGGGCAAGCCCGCGAGAATTGCTCAATATTTTCCATGCGGATCAAATCGGTTGTCATGTGATTACGGTGACTAACGATATTCTTAAGAAGTTGTCTCTCGTTGGCTTCGATCTGAATAATTACTCGCTTGATACGGTGAAGATGTTTTACAACGACGCGGTTGCGGCAGGGTTTTCGTTATAAAGCATTTGCCAATGCCCATAAAGATAAAAAATGGAAAATGAAAAGTACTTAGTTCGCGTCGAGGCATCGATGAAAATCGATGCCGACCTCTTTCGTAGTGGGAACGCAATTTCTCCACGTTTCGATAATGTCCGAGACAAAGACATTGTGAAATGGAAAGATGGCCAAACAGGGCTCGTAAAAGTCAAAGGTATGTCTGGGGGAATATCGACCTTTACCGCTCCTAAGCCCGAAAACAATTGGTGGTGGATAAAAGCCGGAACAGTAGTGCCTGCTCAGTTAGTTATTACTCGAGATAGGACTGATCCTCGAACTCGTATTACTCATTACACGATTCGCCCTGCCGAGGACATGTTACTGACGCAGTATATTGCTCAAATGGGTAAATTGCTTGGCGTAACAAAATTGCCAATTGAAGAAGCAATTGCTCTGGGCGGGCGCTGGATTAACGATAAGTGAGGAAAGAATGGATTGGCAAGAAATTAACTGCCTTATCGACGGGCTTGAATTATTGATCGAGAAATACAAGGCAGAATTAGGAAATGCAGATTTAAGTGATGACGATAGATCAGATATCAGTAACGACCTGGCCTACACAGAAATACTCTTGGGGACCTATCACGATAAACGAAATGAGATTCTTCGTAATGTCGATAAAATGTAGTGGTTTTAGCCTCATCTAGCACAAGCCAAGCATGTCTGGATCAAATCAAGAGCACTGCATGACTGACCATTCTTTATGAAATATGCGAGTAAGATTTTATGGTTTTTTTTAAGGGCCATATTGCTTTTATATATCCCCCTATCATCATATGGCAGTGATATTCCGCGATGGGACGAACAGGCTCTTGCGCAATGGATAGAGAAATATCCAACGTCGGTAATAAATGGAAAGAAAAGAAGCATTTTAGGCGAGACAAATATAAAGAAAATTCTTCAAAAAACCGTCCCTGCGTCGGAATTAAAAGAGCTGAATAAATACGATGTGGAAACACCCATAAAGCAAGTCGATCATTATTTGGTTATCAACAAATGTATGTCTCACAATTGTTCAGCAGAACTTGCCATGGTTGTTATTGATCTTAAAAGTCAGAGGCTATGGACCGGTTTTTTCACGCGTGAAGAGGATCGGATATCAACGCGCTGGTACGGCAATAAGGATGATTACGCTGCATTGCCTGATGAAATTAAGAAGGTGTTTCTTGAGCGGCATGGTGATTAATGTTTCATTTATTGGCCTAACAACTAATTGATGGTCGACGCGGAATGAATCAGGCGATCGCGCATAATGCGGATAGTTATTTAGTTGTCGGTGCCGAGAGCACGATAGGCTCCGCATTGAGAGCGATATGGTCTTCTCGCGGAGCGGACGTTTTCATGACGACTCGCCGGGCCGATAGGGCGACGAGTCCCGACCGAATTTACTTCGATGCGGAGCGGCTGACCAAGTTTTCTCTGCCTGTTGTTCCGAAAGCTGCGTTTTTTTGTATCGGGCAATCGAATTTCGTCGAATGTGAGCGTAATCCCCAAGCCGCTTATAATGTGAACGTGAACGGTGTGACGACGGTTGCGAAAACGCTGCTCGATGCAGGTAGTTTCGTGGTATTCCTCTCTAGCAGTGCTGTTTTCGACGGTGATACGCCTTGGCCCAAAGAATCGGCGCCGTTATCGCCGACAACCGAATACGGTCGGCAAAAAGCGGAAGCGGAACGCCGATTACTTGAGCTGGACAACGGAAAAGGTAATGTCGCCATTGTGCGGCTTACAAAAGTACTAGGTCCCGAAAGTCCTATCGTTCAGCGATTTTTGCGGCATTTGAGGAATCGGGAAACATTCGAAGCGTTTTCGAATTTATATCTGTCGCCCATATCCCTGCGCTATGTGATCGAATCGCTCTGCGCAATTGCGGAACGCAGAGCGAGCGGTGTTTTCCATTTGTCCGGGGATATGGAATTGAGTTACGCGGAATTTGCGCGTCGGCTCGCTAGGGAGTTGGATGTTCCCGACGATGCTGTGAAGGAATCCGATGTGGCGAGCGCAGCTACCGCTGTGCTTTTTAAGCCGCGATATCCGGGACTCGGAATGCGCGAAACGCTCAAGATGCTCAATGTCGCGCCGGAGTCGGTTGTTGCTTTGTTGTCTCGCTTATTGCAGGCAACCTAATTATGGATAGGTTTTAACCAATGGATAGTTTGGAAAACGATAAGGCTTTGCCCTCTGACTTAGTTCCTCTCTCGCAAGCGGAGGGCCGGCAAGAAAGCGAAGAACCGTCCCATTCAACAGCCCGCTGCCAGGTCTGCCATTCCCCTCGTTTAATCGAGCTAACGGAATACGGCGCTTTACCGCGCATCACTTCCGATTGCCGCCCTTTCCGCGCCGGCGGGCGTTTAGGTGTATGCGACGAATGCGGTGCGGTACAAAAGTATCCCGATAGCCAATGGCTACAAGACATCGGCGAAATATACGCCGCATATGCAGCTTATTATCAAGCTGATGGCGACGAACAAGTCATATTGGATAGCCGCACCGGTCAAGTGCGGCGGCGTAGCGATGTGATCGTGGAACGATTGCTGGCATCCTATCCATTGCCGAAGGAAGGACGTGCGCTCGACATCGGCTGCGGTAGCGGCGTTACCTTGCGTGCGTTGAGTAATGTATTGCCCGGATGGCATTTGTATGGACAGGACCTGGACAAGCGGAATGAACAACGCTTGCAGGCAGTAAGCGGATTCAGTGGTTTGTTCGATTGCCCGCCCGATGCGATCGAAGGTCAATACGATCTCATTACGTTGATCCATTCCCTGGAACACTTTCCGTCGCCCGGCACGCTGTTGAAGCAATTACGCGACAAGTTATCGCCGAATGGCATATTGCTGGTGCAAGTATGCAATAGCGCGCGTAATCCCTACGACCTACTCATTGCCGATCATTTGATGCATTTCAGTGCCGATACTTTACGGTTGCTGGCCAGCAATTGCGGTTACGCCGTGCGCGCAGTGGAGACTGAGTGGGTCGGTAAAGAGTTAACCATGATGGCCAGCCGCGCCGACAACTTCGCAGCGCAAAGCGTCGCGCGGTATCAATCCAACGAAAACGCAAAAGCGCGAGTGCAAGCACAATTGACCTGGCTGGAGTCCATGGCAGTGGATGCCCGTACCAAGTCCGAAGCGAAGCAAGAATTCGGCATTTTTGGATCGTCCATTTGTGCCACATGGCTTGCCGGCGCGCTTGGTGATCGAGTCGATTTTTTCGTCGATGAAGATCCGAGCCGGCAGCAAAAGGAATTCAGAGGCAAGCCGGTGTTAGCGCCGCAGCAAGTGCCGAAGGATAGTCAGATTTATATGGCGCTCGTGCCGGATATCGCGGCGAGAGTCAGCGAGCGGTTGCAAACTTTACCGCTGCAGTTGATTCAGCCACCCCCTTTTTAACTTCCGTTTTTATTTCCATGGATGCAGCCATGACCATTGACATTGTTGTTGATCATGAACTCGATAGCCTTCGATCGGTGACTGCCAACTCTCAAACGGTTGTCTTCGTGTCCGGTAACTTTAACGTTGTGCATCCTGGGCATTTGCGGCTTTTGCGTTTCGCGGCGGAGTGCGGCGATTGTCTCGTGGTCGGCGTTTACGACAATTCATCGCGCGGTGTTACCTTGCCTGAAGAAGCGCGGTTGGAAGGCGTTAAAGCGATCAGCTTTGTCAATCATGCTTTTATTCTCAAAGAGCCGCCGGAGGACTTTATCGCCAAGTTGAAACCGGCGATTGTGGTTAAAGGTAAAGAGCATGAGGATCGCAATAATGCGGAACAGGCGGTTGTCGAATCCTACGGCGGCAAACTCTTGTTCAGTTCGGGTGAGGTGAGTTTTTCGTCCATCGATCTACTCCGCCGCGAATATGTGGACGCTAATTTTTCCACCATTCGCAAGCCGCTCGATTATCCGGAGCGTCATGGTTTTCAAGTGCGTGGTTTAGGTAACGATTTAGCGAAGTTGATCGGGCTGAGAGTGCTGGTGATCGGCGATTTGATCGTCGATGAATATATCAACTGCGATCCGCTCGGCATGTCGCAAGAAGATCCGACCATCGTCGTTACGCCGATCGAGAGCAAGCGTTTTATCGGCGGCGCGGGGATCGTCGCCGCCCATGCGCGCGGACTGGGCGCCAATGCGCAATACTTGACCGTAGCGGGTGACGATGAAGTTGCTCAATATGCGCGGAATAAACTCGACGAATGCGGCGTGAAAAGCGAGATTCTCTATGACGAAAGTCGACCTACGACGCTAAAGCAACGTTTTCGCGCTGCTGGCAAAACGCTATTGCGAGTGAGTCATTTGCGGCAGCATGCGATTTCCAACGATATCGCGCAACGCATGTTGCAAAAGGTGAGTAAAGCCATCGCCAATAGCGATCTGGTTATTTTTTCCGATTTCAACTACGGCTGCTTGCCACAAAATCTCGTCGATGAAATCATCGCGCTTGGTATCAAACATGGTGTGCCCATGGTGGCCGATAGCCAGGCATCGTCGCAGATGAGCGATGTGTCGCGCTTCGCCGGTATGAAGCTCTTGACGCCGACCGAGCGCGAAGCGCGGCTTGCCTTGAAGGACTCTAATTGCGGATTGGCGGTATTGGCTGAAGGCTTGGCCGATAAGGCGCAGTCTGAGAATGTTGTTATCACCATGGGTGCTGAAGGATTATTGGTACTTGCTAAAGACAATGGCGAATGGGTTACCGATAGATTGCCTGCGTTTAACACAGCACCTAAGGATTCCGCCGGTGCTGGCGATTCTTTTCTCACTTGCGCATCAATGGCCTTGTGCGCCGGTATCGATGTGTGGCGCAGTATTTATCTCGGTTCGATCGCAGCCGCCTGTCAGGTTGCGCGAGTCGGCAATACGCCGTTAACCCATCGGGACCTGATGGCGGAAATTGATTTCTTTTGATTATGAGAGCGCTTCTTCTAGCGGCCGGCCTGGGCACTCGGCTTCGACCGCTGACCGATCATGTGCCGAAGTGTTTAGTGCCCATACGCGGTAAGCCGTTATTGGGATATTGGTTCGACTTGTTATTGCAGTCGAACGAGATCGATCATCTTCTCGTGAATCTGCATTACTTGCCCGATCCTGTGCGCCGTTTCATCGATAGTTCTCAATGGTCATCTCGTATCGAGATCGTCGAGGAACATGAATTATTGGGAACGGGCGGTACCGTATTGAACAATGCGGCTTTCTTCGGCGATTCGCCGTTCATGGTTATTCATGCCGATAACTTATCCCGTTTCGATGTTCACGAATTTATCGAAAGCCATCGCCGTCGTCCCAGCGGATGTGCGATGACCATGATGACGTTCGAGACCGATCAACCGAAAAGTTGCGGCATTGTCAGTCTCGATGATCGCGGCGTCGTTACCGGCTTCTATGAAAAAGTAGAGAATCCACCGGGCAATCTCGCCAACGGCGCGGTTTATATTTTTGAACCCGAGGTGTTGGCGTTCTTGCGTGGTTTAGGAAAAGCAGTCATCGATTTGAGCACCGAAGTACTGCCTCATTACGTTGGCCGTATCAACACATTTCTTAACGCGGATTATCATCGGGATATCGGTACGCTGGCGAGTCTTCGAACGGCGGAGGCCGACTTCGCTTGTCAATGAATCGCAAACAAACAACCGCCGATCATTATCGTGTGGTTATTGATTATTACGTTAATAAGATTCGCCAAGTTGGTATTGGCTGGACATTACGTTGGTTCGGCGTACGTGTCGTTAAAGAAGTTAGCTGGTTTTTCTTGTTGCCGATAACCTTGGTGCTGCATTTACTCGGTTATCGTCGCGTGCCGGTCAATATGCCGCGATTAGGGCATTTGGCATCGGAAGTGGATGCGTTTTTGAAAGAGAAAGCATTAGGCCGCTTTCCCGATCGACGCTGGTTTTTGTTAGCGCCCGATGGACAAGTAGCCAACCCCTGTTTGCTGGATTATTGGCGAGATTATATTGATGTCATCTCGTCGCCGTGGAAATGCTTATTTTTATCGGCCATGTCCCATCGTCGATTAATGGTCGTGGATACGGCGAAATATGTTTACGCACCCAGTGGAGCCGCTGCCTACTACACGGTTCAAACCAGTTGGGACGATAGGCCGCCGTTGTTGCAGCTTAAGCCGGAACATCGCGTGCGCGGACGTAAAGCGTTGCACGAGTTGGGCGTGCCGCCGGATGCGTGGTTCGTTGCCGTGCATGTGCGCGAACCGGGATAGGCGTTAGCCGATGAAGCGGCCCACTGCTTTCGCAATAGCACATTCGAATTATTGTTACCGGCAATCGCGGAAATCCGCCGCCGTGGCGGTTGGGTGATTCGCATGGGCGACCCGAGCATGAAACCTATGCCTGCCATCGACGGTGTTATCGATTATGCACATCATTCGATGCGTAGCGATTGGATGGATGTGTTTTTATGCGCCGAATGTCGCTTCTTTCTCGGTAGTAGGTCGGGATTGTTTATACTATCCACGGTTTTCGGCTTACCATTTGCGCCCGCCAGTA
>Ga0157374_10000626_pt1 | contig 31114 bp, 24 predicted proteins | sample M25metaG_FD_115308 | JGI IMG/M metagenome (GOLD analysis project Ga0157374, IMG submission 115308) | Miscanthus rhizosphere microbial communities from Kellogg Biological Station, Michigan, USA - M2-5 metaG | ecosystem: Host-associated > Plants > Roots > Rhizosphere > Soil | place: USA: Michigan...
AAGCTTGCCGTCGCCGCTGATCGTTAACTGATAATCGGGGTGATTCAAGATGGCCAATTTTTCGGCATGAATGTCGGCGCCACCTTCAGTGCCGATGGATTCGCTCTGACCTAATTTCAAACTGCCGTTGGCCGTGAGTTCACCGCTATCGGCGCGCATGCGGAACTGTGACAACACCACGCGATTCGCTTCGAAGTCGGCGCGCAAAATACCCTCACGCAGATAAACACCATAGTCCGCTATGCGCAAACTCAAATTGTCGGCGCTGAGATTGCCGGTGACTTGCGGTGTGCGAATCGAGCCGGTTTGCACGAAATGTAGTTTGGCTCGCCCATCCACCGCGTAGCCGGGATTAAGAAAGAGTCCTGTCCATGCGAGCGATGGAATATCGCCGTTTGCCTCGATCGATAGCGGCGTATCACCTGCGATTCCCCATACGCCGTCCCGCTGTGTTAATTGCGTTTCGGCGCGCGCATTGAACGAGCCGGTAGTTTTGCCCTGTAAATCGAACGCAAGCTTAATGCGGTTTTGCACGATGTCGGCGGCGATATTCAATTGCGTAATGCCAAGCACTAGCCGTGTTTCGGAGGTTAACGTGAGATCGCCGCTTTCTCTGGCCAGTCTCACGCTGCCATTGACTGAATCGCCCATATCGAGCGACCAGCGTCCGCCCAGCATTAGTGTGGCTTTTACATCGTCGGCTCGTGTTTGATCGGGGAAAAGTTTTTGCAGATAGGCAAGCGATAGTCCCGTCATGTGCCCTTGTGTGGACAATTTGCCGGGCGTTTCCCATGTAAGCGTGTCCACATCGAATCGTCCATCGGCCAGCGCCAGGGAGACGTTGCGTAATTCACCGTGGGTTGGACCGATAGCAAGCGGCGCAGGCGCACGCAATTGCAGTGCGTAACGGCCGCGATTCGCCAGACTATCGATATGTCCAGTCCAGCCTTGTTTCGGCTGCCATCCGCCAGTGAGTACGGCGCTCAAATCGATGTCGGGTTTTCCTTGCGCGAGCGCTTGTATGGTGTGCCGAGTGCGCGTGCCGGTGGCGTCGATTTGCAACCGTGTGAATTCCTGCTTGCCTTGCTTCAGATTCTCAGCAACGGCATGTATATCGATTTTGCCGTTATCGCCAGAACTCGCTTCGCCGTGAGCATCGAGTGTTGCGACGGTTAATTGTGTGGGTAAGCGCAGCGCACCGGCGGTTAGTTGAAATGTGATACCGGGGTCCTCCAGCGTTCCTCGCAAAACGCCTTTGCCGTTAACGCGTCCGGCAAACGTGGGATCGATGCGGCTTAGATCGCTGGCATCCACCTGCCAATTGAGCACATCCCCCTTTTTACCGAAAGCGCCTTTGGCATCCAATTGATTGCCGGCGATGTTCAGCGCGACGTCAGCGTCAGCGATGCGATGCGGATAAAGCGCGACAGTGCCTTTGCCGGTGAATGGCAGATTGCGAAGTGTGCTGCCATCGGCTAACAAAAAATCGACTTTGACTTGCAAAGGATCGGCGAGATAGCCCGCAGTACGCATATCGGCGCCGATGCTCGCAGTCGGAAATTTGCCGAAGGCTGCCGGATTGAAGTGCGCGAGTTTACCAACGAGTTCGAAGGGGCGCTTGCCGGCAATGCCCATTTGTCCGCGTAGAGACGCTTCACCGCCGGCGGCGACAAGCTTGGCATCGGCGATGCGTATCTCGTCTCCGTTATGCGTTGCATCGACCCGTAGACTCATGCGCAGCTTGCTATCGTCCAGATCGGCTTGTAGACGTTGTGAAACGAAGTCCTTTCCTAATGCGGTAAGCGCCAATTTACCGGCTGCGTTGGTCGCACGAGCTTTGCTGTGAATACCTTGAACATTGAGGTTCTTGGTGACGAGCGTGAGTTCTGCGCGTTCGCTTTGCATATTACCTTCACCCGCGAATTGCCCCGCTGCGCCGAGATCGAGGGTAAGACCGCTGATGGTGAAATGTTCGACGGTGCCGGTAAGTTGTCCTGCTAATGTTTTAAGAGGCAAGCGTTGCTGATCGATAGTGCCTGGCGCCGTATTGCTTGCGGCGATGCGGGCATTCACCACGTTGTGTTCATCGATGTTGCCGCTCGCATCGATTGCGAGTTGCGTGAAGGGCTGGTCTGTGCCGAAGTCATGTATATCGATGTCACGCGCATTCAGCGTAAACGATTGCACGGGTGCTTTGGCCAATGGCGCGATGCGTGCTTTTAATGTCGCTTTGCCGCCACGGGTTGCGCTATCGGCGGCAAGATCGATTGCTTGCAAAGAGCCGCCGGCATCGATGGCGAGCGTGAATGCGCGCGGTGAGTGACCGATGGCGCGGCCGTTTGCTCGTAAGGGGAATGGCTTATCGGCGCCGAGTTCTACATGCGCGTTACCGCTCGCCCATGGTGTGTCGAAGGCAATGAGATTAACGATGTGAGTCCGACGGTTGCTCTCTAAATTGGCGGTGATGTTTTTTATCAGTAACGGCGGCTTGCCCGCTGTGCCGATCGATAGCGTACCCAGGGCGGCGGCGTCGACGCGAACGGCGAGGAGAAGTCGCAGATCCTTAGGCAAGGTTAGCGGTTCGTCATCGGTTTGTTTCTTAAGTACGTCGATGCCGGCAAGATGCAGTTTCTTGATATGCAGCATTTGCTGGGACAATTCACGCGGCGACCATTGGAGTTCCGCGTCGCGCACCTCGATGCGCTGCTTCGCATTTTCAAAAACGATACGGCGGATTTTTAGCGTGTCATAAAGCGATCCCTGCGCGCCTTCGATGGTCAGCGTGCCGTTGCTGGCGGCGATCAATTGCTGCACGATAAAGGGCAGCGCAGCTTCGCGCCCGGCAAACCAAACGCTGGCCGATATCAACAATAGGAGGCCGACGAACAGCGTCAGTAAGACCAGCGCTACCCGTTTTACATAGCGGCTCAAAATGCGATCCCCACAGTGAAGTGCAATCGATACTCTTTGCTTTCTTGGCCGTATGCGATATCGAGATTGAGCGGTCCAACGGGACTGCGCCAGCGTGCGCCGACGCCATAGCCATGTTGAGGATGGAAATCCACTAGCCTATCGGTCGCGTTGCCGATGTCATAAAAGATAGCAGCGCCCCATTGCGGTTTGATCCAGTGGGTGTATTCGATGCTGCCGACGCCCAATACGCGCCCGCCGACAATGGCAGAGCCCTCCTGAATACCGATGCCTTGATAAGCGTAGCCGCGCACGGATGTATCGCCGCCGGTGCGGAAGAGAAAATCGGATGGAATTAGATCGCGCGATTTTGCGGCCACATAACCTAATTCGGTGCGCATCAGCAATGTGCCGACACTACCTACCGGCAAATAATAAGCGCCTCTGCCGTAGGAGCGTACGAACGATTCGGATTTCGGCAACACTTTCGGCGCGCCACCGAGTTGTATGTTGATGAGATAACCTCGGTTCGGGAACAGCATGTTATCCACGGCGCGCTGTGTCCACGAAAAGTTGGTGAAGATCGCTTGCCGAATGCTGCCCGGCGCATCTTCCAATGTTTGGTCTTCGTATGTGTGTTGTAACGACAGGGACCGTTCGATGTTGCCGTGGGTATCGCCGATGGCGCCGCCGTAGTTGAATTTGCGCGTTTCCTGGCCTTGAATGTTTTCATGTGTGTGCGACGCGAATAGGCGCGGATCGTATCCACCGCCGGTGCGCGGTAACGCTATCTCGCCCGAGAATTCCTGTCGCAATGTTTCTAACCGTATCTTGCTTTTTAAACGCCACCCGCGTTTGAAGAAATTGATGTCTTCGTATTCTGTCGAAATGCGGTTCTTCGTATCGGTGCTGTAGCCGACACCGAACGAAATGCGCCGCGGACGGCGTTCCACCACGGTCACTTTTACCGGCTCGTGCTGAGGCGTGGTCGAATCCGTATCGACACTGGCGATCGCACTAGAGAAGTAACCTGTGTCTTGTAAGCGTTGCTGTAGTGTTTGCAGCTTGTCTAAGTTATAAGGCGATCCCGGTTCAATGGGGTTCAAACGCCTGATGATTTTCTCGTCGTAGCGCTGCAGACCGGTAATTTCCAACTCGCCGAAATAAAATGCAGGGCCGCTATCGAGCGTGACAGATAGATCTGCGGAATTTGTCGATACATCTATCAAGGCTTCGCTGGCGGTGATGCGCGTGGCGGGAAAACGCTCGGCCAATAGGACTTGCAGTATCTTGCGTTTAGCGTTGTCCCAGTTGGCTTGGCGGAATATAGCGCCTTCGTTCAAATCCCATGTATCCCTCGCTCGCCAGCGCAGCCGATCATTGTCATCGCTAGGCCTGGTGATTTCGCCTGCGAATTGGATGTCGATGCTTTTTATTTGCATGCGTGGTCCCGGATCGACGGTGAAGCGAGCAAGCCAGCCGTTTTCGTTTTCTAAAGACGAGGTAATCTTCGGATTGAAATAACCTTCCGTGGCGATCAGCGCTTCGATTTCCTGCGGCGTGCGGCGGTATAGGCTGCGCAATTGATCGAGACTGACGTCGGCATTATTTTTCAGCGCGATGATGCGTAGCTGTTCGTTTAATAGCTTAAGAAGCGGTTCCGGCGCGTTGACATCGACGCGGTAGGAAAAGCCTGCGGCAAATGCGCCGATGGCGTTTATCAATAGGACTATCGCGGCGGAAAGACCGATCAAATAACAGCGATAAAGATGACGTTTCCGGTTTATTGACCGCATGAGCAAACAGGGCGAAGGTTTTGAATGGCGTTTACTACAATCGAGGTAAAGCGAAATCTAATGCGATGCCGGCGAAAACTGCGGCGCCTATCCAATTGTTGTGCAGAAACGCCTTAAAGCAGTTTTCTCGCTGCCGCCGGCGAATCAAGGTGAAGTGATACATTGCCACAGCGGCGGCACAAGCGAGGCCGACGTAATACATAATACCCATTCTCTGTTGTACGCCTGCTGCCGCAAGAATGGATAGAAAAATGCCATAACACAGCATCACTGCGACGACATCGAATCGGCCGAAAGTAATAGCAGCCGTTTTAATGCCGATTTTTAAATCGTCTTCCCGGTCCACCATCGCGTATTCCGTATCGTAAGCGATGGTCCAAAACAAATTCGCAATGAGTAATTCCCATGCAATCGCGGAAACGGTTCCCTGCACGGCCGCGAATGCCATGGGTATGCCGAATCCAAAGGCTACTCCTAAATAAGCCTGAGGTACGGCGAAAAAACGCTTGGTGTAAGGATAACTGGCGGCGATCAACAGTGCCGGTACCGACAGCCATAATACCAAGCGATTTAACGGCAGGATCAAAATGAAAGCAACTATCGCTAATGCGGCAGCGAGCAGTAATGCCTCTTTGTTCCCGACGACGCGCGCTGCAAGGGGCCGGTTTTTAGTCCGTTCCACGTGCGGATCGAAGTCCTGGTCCGCGTAATCGTTGATAACGCAGCCCGCTGAGCGCATTAAGATGGTGCCGACAATGAAGATCAGCAAAATGGCCCAATGGGGTACGCCGCTAGCCGCGAACCACAATCCCCACAACGTAGGCCATAACAATAACAAAATGCCGATGGGCCTATCTAGCCGCATCAGTTTTTCGTAGACGTTCAGGCGTTCGACCAAGGTCATTGGGATTTTTCTTTGAGCTGTAAAATGGCCGGCAAAAATACTTCGGTTACCAGTAACGGCCGTCCATGTAAGTGAAACAAGGAACGCCGTGCCCATAATATCCGTGGCGGGTTCAAGCCGGCTTTACGCACTCGCTCATGGAGATAATGCCGGTTATCGATGCGCCGGTATTCCAACGGAAATCGTTTTACTTGCGGGTTTGCGAATAAGGCCGCAGCCAACGGGCGAGTGCCCAACGTTCCAACAGAATGCCAGATGCCTTTCAGGTCGCGCGGCACTGCGACACTATGGGCGAAAACCACCGGCACCTCATCCGCTAGCAACACCACCTCGCGCACATGCGCAAACTGCTTACCCCCGAGACCTATCAAGTAAGCTTCGTCCAGCGCCGGTGGACGTGAGCCTTGAAAGCGTCGATCAACCCTGAAGCGGTTGGATCGGGCGACGATACGCGCCGTCAATGAACCCGCGCAAGTGAGCCAGGTGCGATAAGGGTCGTAGGCGGGCGGAGGAGGGGTTATCCAGGGCTCTAGCAAAATGAAAACGATTCCGATTGAGGTCGACATTATGCCAGATGCATTGAAGTGGATTTACCATGAATATGTGGGAATATTGGGTATGTCGGTCAGTGTATTACTCGCCGCTGGCCAATACTTAAGATCAAACTTTCAGAAAGTCTTCCTTGTTGCCTAACCAGCGGTCCAAATGGGCACTCGCTGTCTCCGGGTAGTCTTGAACAAGCCGCTCCGCCTCATGGCGCGCCGCCTCGAGGAGTTCGATATCTTCGTTGATATCAGCGAATCGCAACATCGGCATGCCGCTCTGCCGGCTGCCTAAGAATTCGCCGGGGCCGCGCAATTGCAAATCGGCGCGGGAAATTTCGAAGCCGTCCGTGCTTTCATAAATGACCTTCAGCCGGGCACGGGCCATTTCAGATAGCGGTGTTTGATAAAGCAGAATGCACGTACTGCTTGCGTGGCCGCGTCCGACACGGCCACGCAATTGGTGAAGCTGCGATAATCCCATGCGCTCGGCATGCTCGATGACCATTAGCGATGCGTTGGGCACATCGACACCGACTTCGATAACCGTCGTGGCGACCAGTAATTGAATTTTATTGGCGAGAAAGCGCGCCATTATTTCGGCTTTCTCGTTGGATTTCATGCGACCATGAATTAACCCGACTTCGAGATCGGTGAATGTGGCGCGAATGGTTTCGAAGGTGTCGATGGCTGTTTGTAGTTGCAGCACTTCCGATTCTTCGATCAGCGGGCATACCCAATAGGCTTGCGTGCCGGATAAACAGGCATCGCGAATCCGCATAATAACTTCCTCGCGGCGCGTATCGGCAACGAGCTTGGTGACGACAGGCGTGCGTCCAGGCGGTAATTGGTCGATGATGGATACATCCAGATCGGCGTAGTAACTCATCGATAGCGTACGGGGGATAGGTGTTGCGCTCATCATCAGTTGATGCGGTTCCATCAAGGGTAATCGCGTATCGCTGTCATTGGATGATAGAGCCGTGCCTTTCATACGCAACGCTAAACGCTGTGCGACACCGAAGCGATGTTGCTCGTCGATAATGGCAAGCCCTAGTTTGGCGAAGATCACGTCTTCCTGGAAAAGCGCATGGGTGCCGATGGCCAGTTGAGTTGCTCCCGATGCGATGGCTTCCATGGCGGCGTGTTTTTCTTTTTTCTTTAATGCGCCAATAAGCCATGTCACGGTGATGCCGTGCGGCGTTAATAGCTCGCTGAGTTTTCGATAGTGTTGCTCGGCGAGAATTTCAGTCGGCGCCATCATCGCGGCTTGATAACCCGAGTCGATCGCCTGCAATGCGGCTAACGCGGCGACCACGGTTTTGCCGCTGCCCACATCGCCTTGCAATAGGCGACGCATGGGATGCGCTTTTGCCAAGTCGATGCTGATTTCATCGATGCAGCGCTGTTGAGCCCCGGTGAGCGGAAAGGGCAACGATTGAATGAAATCGGCAATAAGTTGTCCTTTTGCACGCAAGGTTGGCGCTTTGTGTTGCAAACGATGGCGATAATGCAATCGCATGGAGATCTGCTGAGCCAGTAATTCGTCGAACTTCAGTCGCTGCCAAGCGGGATGGGTGCGATTGTCCAATGCCGATTGCGATATATCGGGCGGCGGATTGTGCAAGAGCCGTACGGCGGTATCGAATGGCATCAGATCGAGCTTGGCGATCAGCGCATTCGGCAATGTGTCCATTAGCGAGTGTTGGCCTAACACATCTTTAATCAATTTGCGCAGCGTGGTTTGCGATAGTCCAGCCGTGGTCGGATACACTGGCGTCAATGATTCGGGCAGCGGCGTTTCGGCTTCCACCACGCGATAACGCGGATGGACCATCTCCGGTCCAAAGAATCCGTCACGAACTTCTCCGAGAATGCGCAGGTGAGCGCCGGCGCGGAACTGCTTTACTTGGCTCGGATAGAAATTCAGAAAGCGAACGACGAGAGTGCCGCTGCTGTCTTCGATGTGTGCCACTAGTTGACGGCGCGGCCTGAACTTGACGTCGGCGTTGACGACGGTGCCTTCTACCTGCACCGATACACCGTGTCGGGCGTCAGCGATGCGGGTGATATGAGTTTCATCCTCGAACCGTAAAGGGAGGTGGAGGATGAGATCGAATGCCCGATTGATGTTTAATTTGGCAAGCCTCTCTGCGGTATTAGCGTTGACTTTAGGCAACGCGGGAGAAGGTACATCGGCTAAAAGAAAATTCGGCGAGCTTGGCGCTGCTATTTTTATAGTGGTGCCGGACATTGTGAAGGGAGGTGGAGCGCAAAAGGGCCTAGGATAAATCGCTATGGATGCCGGTGCAAACGGCAGATGGCGAGATATATATCGACGTTGAGTCGATTGCCTAGGGAATTTATCGGTTTTAATGCGAGATAAAGGTGACGCGATGTTACTGAAAAGACTGTGCCACAAAGTCTGATTGGAGCATCTGCAAGATCGCTCTACGGCGGGCTCATTACAACAGGGCAAAAGCGGCGAGTGAAAAAATAATCGCCGCTGTCGTCCTCTGAAGAAGATGCTTAATCGCCGGCGTTGTTTCGTTGTTGCTGTTCTATGCTTAGTCGATATAGCTCTTCCAGTTGTCCCTGCGTTTTAGTCCCTAGCGGCGCAAGATTGTCATTAATAAAATGATGCGCCTTTTCCCGATGGGTTGCGGCTCTGCGAAGTCCATCGACATACGTATCGAGGGTAATAGAGAATGTATTTAGCGCGGTCTCTAAATTTTTGTCATTATGATCCGCTCGCTCTATCTTTGTTTTTATCGCATTCATTGAAGTATAGGCGCTCGCAAGAATCGCTTCTTGTCCGCTACTGAGATAAGCGGTAACTGTGGCATGAGCGGCTTGTAAATCGAGCAAGATTTCTGTCATCAATACGGCGTTAATGCGGACGAGTGCATTTCCGGCATCGGTTAATGCGGAAAAATTCGCTAAAATTTTGCTTTTAACCGTTTCTTGATAATGGGAAAACGCGACTTGAACTTGAGTGGCGATGGCACCCCAATCATGAACAGCAGATAAAACTTGGCCAATCGTTTCCTGGATTTCGCTATCTCTAGCTGCCGACTCGGCTTGCACGAGATCTCCTATTGCTAGGGAAATGCGCTGTTTGACTTGCACATAGTACTTTTCATCCATGTTGATAACGTAATCGCGAATGGCGGTACGAGCGGTGGTGTAATTCTGATAAGCGCTACCGAGCTTGTTAATTAGTATCGCCATCTTTTCGTGATTATCGGGAAATCTTCCGATCGGAGCAGTCATCTTATAATTCTCCTTTAATTTCACTGTTTATCGCTATGGCCACATACTTTAGTTAGGTGCTATTAACAAGAGCACAAAACGTATTCTAGTAGCGCTGTTTTCCAAGGGAGCATTGGTGCAGTAAGTGCACATTGCACATCTGTCGCTTGCATTGCCCTGCTTTTATAACCGCTTCGTTAAATCCCAAACACATCCATTCTACAGCGCAGAAAAAATCAAAAACTATTTTTTTTAACATGGCAACGAACCGTCAAAATGGGGCAGTGTTGAGATGCGTTTTAGCAGGTGCCGTGTAGCCGCTTGGTTCCGGATAGGTATATAACGAAAAAACTATATTGCAGGTGGCGCGCTGCTAAAGATGGTGCCGCGGAAGACTAGTATTAGATGACGCACGCTGAACTTTTCTAAACCCATTTTCTAGTCGTTGGACTTCAAGGGATGATTGATTTTTCAGGTCATCGATCATTGATCTTACTTAGGGAATAAGCATGGGAAACGACGAACAAGAGATACGTCAATTGGTTGCAATATGGATGTCGGCGACGAAAGTCGGTGATATCGAAACAGTCTTAAGCTTGATGGCGGACGACGTTGTGTTCCTAACACCGGGACATCCTCCCATGACCGGAAAATCTGCCTTTGCGGCAGCAGCTCAAACCCAGCCAAGACAAGCGCAGCCACAATTTGATGGCACAAGTGAGATTCAGGAAATACAAGTATTCAGCGATTGGGCGTTTATGTGGGCAAAACTCTCGGTTACCATGGTATTGCCGAATGGAGGGAAATCGATGACGCGGGCAGGGCACACGCTTTCCGTTCTTAAGAAACAAAACGGTAAATGGGTGCTGGCTCGGGATGCGAATATGTTGATGCCGGTGGCGGCTTCGGACGAATGACGTTTGATATTCGGTCTGAAGAAGTATCGAAAGCTTGTGCTGCTCTACCCGGATATTGCCTATGCGAGTGAAAGCCTCCGATGAGATTACTGTGATATGACTGCCAAAGTGATAGCGTTGTTATTGTTTCTCTCATCAGTCTTTAGCGGTGCCGCTGAAGCGGAAGAACCTAAGTCGTGCAGCGCACTAAGCGAATCGGCATGTATCAAAAGCTTTGCCTGTAAACTCGATCGGGTAATGGATGGCCAATATGTTTGCCGTCCCACCAGAGGTCGTTGTGAAATCGGTTTTTCCCAATGGAGCGGCGATCAAGCGAAGATATGCGAGTCGAAATCGGGCTGCAAATATATTCCGGGACATTGCTACTGTCCTCCGGATGTTAGATGTATTTGCGGGGGAGGGCCGCCGCCTCAGTGCATAGAGCAGACGAACTGAGCGCTTTGATCGTACTGAATTGCATAGAGGGGATTTACGATGTCATTACATCAACCGGTCTTTACACGATTGATACGAACCACTTCCGGAATTTCCCGCAACCGGCGCATTACCGCGGCTAAATGCACCCGATCGGTGACCTGAATGGTCAGATTGACGATGCCATAGCCGGGGCTCTCCCGTTCTTCCATGCGTACCTGTTCGATGTTAGCCTCGGCTTGACCGATGGCCGCTGCAACTTTCCCTAGTACGCCTTTGCGGTTTTGCGTAACTACGCGAACGGCGACATCGAAAAGTTTTTTGGTGTCCGGGTCCCATTCGACATCGAGCCATTTGTCCGGATCTTGGCGGTAATGGCGAATATTCGGGCAATCGTGCGTATGAATGACGAGCCCTTGGCCCTTCTTAATCAATCCTAAAATCGGATCGCCGGGAATCGGGCGGCAACATTTAGCAAATTGCACGGCCATACCTTCCGATCCACGGATGGTTACCGTGCCCGGCAACTTTGTGTCTCCCGGCAGCGGGTCCGATAGAGAAAGCAATCTGCGCGCGACGACGACGGAGAGACGTTTGCCTAATCCGATATCGGCCAGGATTTCGTCTTGCGTCTTCGCACTCTCGGTTTTCAGCATGCGCTCCCAGTGACTGCTATCAATTTCGTCGGAAGTCGCTTTTAATGCGCGAAGCGCTTGATCAAGGAGACGTTTACCTAAATCTACCGATTCGGCAAAGTGCATCGTCCGCAGATAGTGGCGGATGTGAGAGCGCGATTTTCCTGTCTTAACGTAATTGAGCCACGCGGGGTTAGGGCGTCCTTGTGGGCTCGTAATGATTTCTACACGATCGCCATTGGAAAGCTCGGTTCGTAGCGGCGCTAGTTCACTATTGATTTTAGCGGCCACACAACGATTGCCCACATCCGTATGCACGAAGTAGGCGAAGTCTACGGCAGTCGCGCCCTTGGGCAGTCGCATGATCTCGCCCTTGGGCGTGAACACATAGACTTCGTCAGGGAAGAGGTCAACTTTGATGTGTTCCAGAAACTCGACCGAGTCGCCGCTTTCCGATTGGATTTCTAATAGGGATTGCAGCCATTGATGGGTTTTCTGTTGCACATCATTGAGGGAATTATCAGACGATTTATATAGCCAGTGGGACGCAACGCCGGCTTCGGCGATTTTGTGCATTTCGTGTGTACGAATTTGGATTTCAATCGGGGTCCCATAGGGACCGATCAACGTCGTATGCAGCGATTGATAGCCGTTCGCTTTCGGAATGGCGATGTAGTCTTTAAATTTTCCTGGGATCGGCTTATATAGCGTATGCAATGCGCCGAGTGTTACATAGCAGGCGGTGACATCGTGAACCAGGATACGGAAACCGTAGATATCCTGGACCTCCGAAAAGGTCAGAGATTTCTCCAGCATTTTTTTATAAATGCTGGAAAGATGTTTTTCCCGGCCGGTGACTTGCCCTTTGATATGAAATTCTTCTAAGCGGTTGACGATCGCATCGAGAATTTTCGTAATCACTTCTCGACGATTGCCCCGAGCCGCCTTCACTGCTTTTTGCAGCACGTTAAAGCGATTCGGATGCAGATACTTAAGGCCTAGATCTTGTAATTCGTAATAAACGTTACTGAGTCCCAAACGATTAGCGATGGGTGCGTAGATTTCCAGCGTTTCGCTGGCCACTCGCTTTTGCTTTTCTCTCGGCACCGCATCGAGGGTACGCATGTTATGCAGCCGATCGGCGAGCTTAATCAGAATGACGCGCACATCACGCGCCATGGCAAGCAGCATTTTGCGGAAGTTTTCCGCTTGCGCATGCTGCAAGGTTTCGAATTCGATGCGGTCTATCTTCGACACACCGTCGACCAACTCTGCCACCCGTTTGCCGAAGGTCTTGCTGATTTCTCGTTTAGTGACGCGCGTGTCTTCAATGGCGTCATGAAGCAAGGCAGCCATGATGCCGGGCGGATCAAGATGCCATTCCGCAAGAATCGTTGCGACGGCTACCGGATGGGTAATGTAAGGTTCACCGCTAGAGCGGAATTGGCCTTCGTGGGCACCTTTTGCGACTTCAAAGGCGGATTGGATGTGGCTAATGTCGTCGGATTTTAAATAACCGGCGAGCAGATCATTGAGTTCGGCAGTTTCTGGCACAACACGTCTAAAAGACGAAGGCCGAAGGCGATAACATAAACGCGCTCGGCATCGTTTGCCGGTTCGCTTTCATGCAATGCACTTCCGCCTTCATCCTTCCCTTCAAGCTTGTCCTCGATTCAGAATTTCCAGTCCGATTTTTCCGGATGCGAGTTCGCGCAGTGCGATGACGGTAGGCTTGTCTTTATTAGGTTCCACTTGCGGCGTGGCGCCACAGGCAAGCTGCCGGGCGCGATAGGTTGCTGCCAGTGTCAATTCAAAACGATTGGGAATGAGTTTCAATGCGTCGTCAACGGTAATACGTGCCATTTTCAGCTACCTTTCATTAATTCCTGAATCAAGTTCTTATGACGTCTAAGCTGGGCGTCACGATGGAGCCGCTTGCCACGCACAATTGCGGCTAGATCTGCAGCGGCCCGTTTAAAGTCCTCATTGATAATAACATAATCGAATTCACCGAGATGTTCGAGGTCCTTTTTTGCCGATGCTAATCGCTGTTCGATGACTTCGGGGCTATCTTGCCGGCGGTCTCGTAGGCGCTGTTCGAGAGCGGCAAGAGAGGGCGGAAGCACGTAAATGCCGATGAGTTCGGAAAATATCTGTCGTACTTGTCTGCCGCCTTGCCAGTCGATGGTTAGAAAGACATCCAGGCCGGCGGTAAGCGTGTCTTTAATCCAGCGCTGCGAGGTGCCGTAAAGATTGCCATAGACCTCGGCATGCTCGAGGAAATCGCCGTGCTCCACCATTTTTTGGAAGTCGGTTTGATCGACGAAGTGGTAATCCTTTCCATTGACTTCGCCTTCTCGCGGCGGGCGAGTTGTGTGCGATATGGAGCGCCTGACATACGGATCGCTGCTCATCAGCGCTTCCACCAGGCTGGTTTTACCGCCTCCCGAGGGGGCCCAAATAATGTATAGATTTCCGTTCATGATAAAAAAGTCAGCAGGCAACGACCGAATGCACGCAGTGAAAGCCTCTTGCTTGAATATAAACGCTGCAAGGGGCGTGTAAATTTTTTCCTGTTGTCTTCGCCCTTTGCCCCGTCTTTATTTCCTCTCATTCAATGTTTTGGATCTGTTCCCGCATTTGCTCGATTGCGACTTTAAGTTCCATCGATGCTCGCGATATTTCCGTGGATACTGATTTGGAACCCAAGGTGTTGGCCTCGCGATTGAGTTCTTGCATCAGAAAATCCAGCCGTTTGCCGCAAGAACCGCCTTTGCCGAGAATGCGCCTTACTTCAGCAAGATGGGTTTGCAGTCGAATCAATTCCTCATCTATGTCGATCTTGGCCGCGAATAGCACGGCCTCTTGGCGTAACCGTTCGTCATCCGCATTGCCCAGCGCTTCGCTGAGTTTTTGCGCTAGTTTGTCCTGGTAGGCCCGCACCAATTGAGGCACTAGCGGCGCTACATCCTTGGCCAGGATTTCCATGCTGGACACTCTCTCCAGCAACATGATTTTTAATTTGTCGCCTTCGCGCAATCGTGTTTGCTGAAACTCTTCCAGCGCTTCCGCCAACAAAGTCAGCGTAGATTCACGCAATATTTCCTGCGGTATATCTCGGCTTGCCACGACGCCAGGCCATTTCAATACCTCTGCTACACTCATCGGCACAATATCCGAAAACTGTTCCCTTACCGCTTGATCGAGGCGAGCAAGTTCTTCTATCGCTTCGACGTTAAGCTGCGTGCCGGCGGTTGTCGTGGAAAGCGGGGTAAAACTGGAGCGGCAATCCACTTTGCCTCGCGTTAACTTCGTCGCGATCATTTCGCGCATCGTACCTTCGACGGTACGTAAATCGTCTGGCATGCGGAACTGAACGTCCAGGTAACGGTGGTTTACCGCGCGCAGTTCCACGGCAATAGTACCAAAATCCGTATCTCGGCTTACCGCCGCGAAACCAGTCATGCTGGCGATTCCGCTCATAATAAAAGTCTTTGTGTTAAGGGGTTAGGTATTATTTCTCGCTTTATATGCTGTGGGCTGTGTAGTACGGCTTAACAATCGAATTATTTATTCTCGCTTTACAACAACAGCCGGAGTCAACACAATGCTGACAGGATTATAACCAGAGCCGCATAAACGCGGGAAAATGCCCTCGCAAGCCAATACTCCATTGCCAGCCGGTTACCAGTTGCTCGACTACCGAATCGAAAAGGTATTGAGCTCCGGTGGCTTTAGCATCGTCTATTTGGCGACTGACCCGCAAGGTAATTCGGTAGCGGTGAAGGAATATTTGCCGAGTAGCATTGCGTTGCGCACGCAAGGAACGTCGGTGAAAATCGATGTTCCCGAGCATCAAGCTACCTTTTTGCACGGTCTCAAATGTTTTTTCGAAGAAGGCAAAGCGCTGGCAAAGATTCGTCATCCGAACATTGTCCAGGTGGAAAATTTTTTCCGCGCCAACGAAACCGTCTATTTGGTCATGCAATACGTTCGAGGACGGACATTGCAGTTTCACGTCAACTCCAATCGCAACGAATTTACCGAGCCTTTCATGCGCCGGTTTTTCTCAAACTTTCTCAACGGTTTGCGGGAAGTTCATACCCATAAACTCTTACATCTGGATATCAAGCCGGCGAATATTTACGTCAAGATGGATGCCACGCCGGTATTGCTCGATTTCGGCGCGACCCGTCTTGCGCTCGAGGACGAAAAGTCTCGCCTCAAGCCTATGTATACCGCCGGTTTCGCTGCGCCGGAGCAATATCGACAAGACGGCAAGCTAGGGCCATGGACAGATATCTATAGTGTCGGCGCCACGATGTATTCCTGCCTTGCCGGCACTCCGCCACAAGCGGCTGACGATCGGCTAAAGAAAGATCGGCTGATACCCGCGACGAATCAATGGAAAGATTATTTCAGTCGGGATTTTCTCGATATTATTGACTGGTGCATGCGTATTAATCCCGATCATCGGCCGCAAAGCGTATTTTCGCTGCAAAAGGCATTGGTCACGCCCAATGCGCCGCCGCCGAAGCCGTCATTGTTTTCCCATATTAAGCGCCGAATTATTCGGCGCGTGACAGAAGATTGAAGGTATGCGTTTCGCTATTTTTCAAGATAGTTTTCTCGGCGGCAGAAAGGTTAATCAGGATCGTGTCGCTTACGCTTACAGCGCGGAAGCGGTATTACTTGTGTTGGCTGATGGCATGGGCGGGCATCTGCAAGGTGAAATCGCGGCAGAGATCGCGGTGCGGATTGCCGTCTCTCGTTTTGAGCGGGAGGCGATTCCTCGCATCGCTAATCCGAAAGAATTTCTTACCGATTCGCTCTTGGCTGCCCACAGAGCCATAGAAGAACACGCCGTGACTCATGCTATGGCTGAATCGCCGCGCTCTACGTTCGTCGCTTGTTTAATTCAAGATGATGCGGCCTATTGGATTCATGCGGGCGATTCGCGTTTGTATTTGGTGCGTCGTGGTGAACTCATCGGTCGAACTCGCGACCATTCGCGGGTTCAACACTTGGTGGATGCCGGCGTGATATCCGAAAAATTGGCCGAGACTCACCCGGACCGAAATAAGATTTATAGCTGCGTCGGTGGCCCAGTGACACCGCAGTTCGATTATTCCGGCGAAACAGCGTTATTGCAGGACGACATGTTCTTGCTATCCAGCGATGGCTTCTGGGCGCAAGTTAGCGTTGAGGAAATCATTGAGGAATGTATCGGCCGCACCATTATGGAAGCTATGCCTGAATTGATGCGCATGGCGAATACTCGGGGCGGGATCTCAGCCGATAATATTTCCGTCATTGCCCTTACTTGGGAGCAGCGTGAACCGGGTGGGCTTTCTTCTGTTATTTCAACAGCCACATTGCCGCTCGGACAAGTGAGCGCTCAATTAGGCGCCAGCATGGAAGACCGCCGAGGAGCCGTGGAAGACGTCTCGGACGAAGAAATCGAAAGGGCGATCGCAGAGATACAAGATGCGATTAAACGATATTCTAAGTAACGTGGTATATCGAGTTGTAAACTCATATCGGCGCAATGGTTGATCGTTATCTCGATCTTCTTTGTGACCTGTCGTTTGTGGCTTGTGAGTCTTCCGTCAAACCAAACGTGAATTTTTTTCGAAACCGCTTTTACCCTGCGGCCCGTCGCTGCAACAAGGAATCCCATGATTAGACCCAGCTTACGCAGTCCGGATGCGCTGCGCCCAGTCACTATTACCCGTCGTTACACTCGCCATGCCGAAGGCTCCGTATTGATTGAATTCGGCGAGACTAAGGTAATTTGCACCGCCAGCATCGAAGAGAAGGTGCCGTCGTTTTTAAAAGGTACAGGAAGCGGATGGGTTACCGCCGAATACGGTATGTTGCCACGCTCGACCCATACTCGCGTTGATCGCGAGGCTGCGAAAGGCAAACAGTCGGGACGCACGCAGGAAATTCAGCGCCTCATCGGCCGGTCACTGCGAGCCGTGGTTGATTTAACTAAGCTAGGCGAGCGGCAGATTCAAATCGATTGCGACGTTATTCAAGCCGACGGCGGTACGCGTACGGCCAGCATCACAGGCGCATTTGTGGCTATGGCCGATGCGATCGATTCTCTAATTAAAAGTGGTCGATTAGTCGAAAGCCCGATTATCGATCACGTTGCCGCAATTTCCGTTGGCATTTACGAAGGCGTGCCGGTGTTGGATTTGGATTATGTGGAGGATTCCGGCTGCGACACCGATATGAACGTTGTTGCAACAGGTCGTGGTGGATTAGTCGAAGTGCAGGGGACAGCAGAAGGTAAACCGTTTTCGCGATCTGAGTTCGATGTGCTGTTGGAATTGGCGGAAGCAGGGATTTCTCGCTTGGTCGATTTGCAGCGGGACGCATTGGCAAAGACTTAAGCTAAGATCATCGAATTTAGCAGAACGACAATTTATCTAAGATAGCCTTCTTTCGGTCCGCTCAGTAGGTTCCGAAACAAGGCTAATAAATAATCAGGAGGGGAGCGTATGCCAACCGATATCGATATCGCCCAACAGGCGCAAATGCAGCGGATTATGCCGTTGGCCAAAGAAAGACTCGGCATCGATGATCAACATCTGGAGCCCTACGGTCATTACAAAGCCAAAATCTCGTTGGACTATATCGATAGTTTGGCGGACCGCCCGGAAGGCAAGCTGATTTTAGTAACCGCCATTAGTCCCACGCCGGCAGGCGAAGGCAAAACCACCACCACGGTCGGATTGGGCGATGCATTGAACCGCATCGGTAAGAAGGCTTCCATCTGTTTGCGCGAACCGTCGCTAGGTCCGGTATTCGGCATGAAAGGTGGCGCAGCCGGTGGCGGTTATGCGCAAGTGGTGCCGATGGAAGATATCAATTTACATTTCACCGGCGATTTCAGCGCAATCGCATTAGCGAATAATCTGCTGGCTGCCATGGTCGATAACCATATTCATCATGGCAATGAATTGGGCTTCGATGTTCGCCGCGTTACCTGGAAGCGCGTTGTCGATATGAACGACCGGGCGCTGCGTCAAATCGGCATTGGCTTGGGCGGACCAGGTAATGGTTTCCCCCGCGAAGATGGTTTCGATATTGTCGTTGCTTCCGAGGTGATGGCGATTTTCTGCTTGTCCACATCGCTCAAAGATTTGAAAACGCGGCTTGGCAACATCGTTGTGGGATATACCCGCGAGCATAAGCCGATTCATGCGCGTGATTTGAAAGCGCATGGAGCGATGGCTGTGTTGTTGAAAGATGCGCTGAAGCCTAACTTAGTGCAGACGCTGGAGAACAATCCAGCATTCATTCATGGCGGGCCGTTCGCTAATATCGCTCATGGCTGCAATTCGGTGCTGGCTACCAAGACGGCGTTGAAGCTATCCGATTACGTCGTTACCGAAGCCGGCTTCGGCGCTGATTTAGGCGCGGAAAAATTCATCAACATCAAATGCCGCAAGTCCGGCTTGCGTCCCGATGCGGTTGTTATCGTAGCGACGATTCGCGCGCTGAAATATCACGGCGGCGTCGAATTGGCTTCGCTTAACACGGAGAATTTAGCCGCTCTCGAAAAAGGTATCGCGAACCTCGAACGCCATGTAAACAATGTGCGTAATCATTACGGCTTGCCGTGTGTCGTTGCAATCAATCAATTCACCAACGATACGGATGCTGAGATCGACTTATTGATGAGAAAAATGGCGCACCATGAAGCGCCGGTCGAGTTATGCCGCCATTGGGCCGAAGGCGGCCGGGGGGCGGAAGGATTGGCGAATGCGGTCGTGGGTTTGATCGAGCGGATTCCGACCGATTTTAAATTCGTCTACGAAGATCACGAGCCCTTGTGGGATAAGATGCAAGCCATTGCAACGAAGCTATATGGCGCAACTGAAATCACCGCTGATACAAAAATCAGAGCCCAGATCAAAAAATTGCAAGAAGACGGTTATGGGCACTATCCCATTTGTGTTGCTAAGACGCAGTATTCGTTTTCTACGGATCCGCAGTTGCGCGGCGCGCCGTCCCATCATGAAGTCAACATTCGAGAAGTTAGGCTCGCTGCAGGAGCGGAATTTATCGTGATGGTATGCGGAGACATTATGACCATGCCGGGGCTGCCGAAAGTGCCGTCATCGTGCAAGATTGATCTCGATGAAACCGGCAAAGTAGTCGGATTGTTCTAACGGCGGTTTTTTTCGGGTGTAAGTCCACGCGTCTCTCAAAGCCCTCATTCGTGATAAATGAATGAGGGCTTTTCTTTTGTCTTCGATTGCCGCATGCAACCGCAACCGGATTGCCGTCGACCGTCGCTGACATGTTGATGCCGGCCGGTGGGCTCGTCATCGTGACGGGGGCGGCTAGCTCAACGAGGTCGAAGAATTGCGGCGTCGACTTGTCCCATCACTTAGGATTTGTTCTTGGCCTGTGCATTCTTGATGGCGCGTGAAAGCATGCCTGAGACGATGGCTTCGTCGGATCGCACACCAAGTTTTTCCATGAGGGGAACGATGCCTTGCCCGTATTGCGTCAGCCATGCGTCGTCCAGCGCGAGATGAAATGTGACGCGCACGCGCGGACCCTGCGCATCCGCATAACGAAGAATGGCATCGTCCTGTGCGCGTTGCGGATGGCGTCCGTACACTAGAATCTCCACTTCATGATCGGCGTCAAATTTCGCGCCAGGCTGTAGCACGTTTGCCAGCGCAACAGTCACCTTGCGGCGTTCGCGTAGGACGACGTTTACGGCTTCCCGCGAGAACGCATCCGTGGCGCGCGCCGGTTCGCAGTTGGCCACGGCGGCGGCAATGGAATCCAGCGCCGTGCGATCCAGCGCAACGACCAACACACTGCTTGCGTTTTCGCGCAGCTTCTCCACTTCGCGGGAGACACCCCCGAGGCGGATGGCATCGCTGGACCAGAGGTGGTCTTCGCCGCGCCGCGCCTCGTTTTTCTTGCCGAAGAGTTTGCCGAACATAAGAGTCCTGTCTGATTGAGAACAATGAAGTATCGAAGAGCAGATCATTGATGCAATTGAATTGGGCAAGTATATATTTCAGCACGACATAACTACTCGGCCGTTGTGCTAAACGATAACCAGCCTTTTCCCCAATGACTTTATATTCGTCTGGTAGTAAGTCCGCTGTTTCCGGATTCGAGAGAATAATGGTTTCGACCAGCACTTTGGCTTCATCGAAGGACAATCCCTATTCATCGGCGCTATCGCTAGAAAATCCCCGTGTTTTTGATTGCCGTTCGTACGCATCGATCCGTTGTTTCTTCGCAGGCAATACCGTTTCGGGCAACGCATCGAACGGCTCGCCCAGTGAGCCTTGCATGCCTGTGGATTCGACAATGCGCCGCTCGCTTTTTTGTCCGAAGATTTGCCGCTGAAACCGCGCGGCTTGATGACGAAGTGCAATCGCTATGACAGAACGCAGCAATACTTTTACCGCTTGCGACCGCCTGGCGTGCCAATCGATCCAGCCATTCCGATTCTAATTGTGCCTGATAAATCATCTTCTCTTCGCATTGTTCTCTCCGTTTCTAACGGTGGAGTGATTCTGACAAGAATTTATAGCGCAGAATATAACTCCGATGGGTTAACGGTTACATGCAACCAGCCAAAGTCGTGCGCTCGAAACAACGTGACTACGTATACCAAAGTACAAAGCGTTCATATGCTATAAGCAGAAACCATGCCTTTAACTCACATTCGCAGCAAGATAGTGTTATCTCGCCTATACCCAATTCATGGAACATTTTCTTTTTTTAACTTGTCTACAAAATAATACCCAAGGAGGCGAAATCACTTCATGAAAATTGCTCAAGTCGCCCCTTTATTTGAAAGTGTTCCCCCAAAGGGTTATGGCGGTACCGAAAGAGTAGTCTCCTATCTCACCGAAGAATTAATGGAGCAAGGACATGAGGTGACTTTATTTGCCTCAGGCGATTCGGTGACGCAAGCGAAGTTGGTGCCGGTTATCGAAGAAAGTCTTCGGTTGGATCATCAAAAGCTCGATTGGCTCGCCTATTACACATTGCTTCTTGATACGGTGTTTTCTTCGTTCCGTTCTTTCGATGTCATTCACTTTCATATCGATTATTTACATTTACCGTTGGCAAAGCGTTCGAAGATGGCGTATGTGACGACATTGCATGGTCGTCTCGATTTGCCCGAACTGGTGCCGCTCTATAGTCGATTCGCCGGCGCGCCGTTGGTCTCCATTTCGGATAGTCAGCGAAGTCCATTGCCGTGGGCCAACTGGCAGGGAACGGTTCATCATGGATTGCCGCTCGATCTGTATTCGTTTTATCCCGACGCCGGCGACTATTTCGCTTTTGTCGGCCGCATATCGCCGGAGAAGCGAGTCGATCGTGCTATCGAGATTGCCCTGCGTTGCGGCATGCCTTTGTATATCGCTGCGAAGATCGACAAGAACGAAGAGACTTATTTCGAGGAGGCCATCAAACCCTTGTTGAATCATCCTCTTGTCGAGTATGTCGGCGAAATCGGAGAGGCGGAGAAAAACGAGTTTCTAGGAAAAGCAAAAGCCTTGCTGTTTCCCGTCGAATGGCCGGAACCCTTTGGGCTTGTTCAAATCGAATCTTTTGCTTGCGGCACACCGGTTATCGCTTATGCATGCGGTGCTGTACCGGAAATCATGGAAGATGGCATAACGGGCTTTATCGTCAATAATCAGCAAGAGGCCTTCGAGGCGGCTCTTAATGTGGAGACGATCAATCGTCGCGGTTGCCGCGACGTATTCGAATCACGCTTTACAGCAACGCATATGGCGGAACAATACGTTCAGGTTTATCGGAATCTGATATCGCGTGATCAATGCTCGAAAATAACGGAGGAGACTGCACGTGGCTGACAGAATCCAGATCAATGACAAATGGTATGTTTCGGCGACTTCCGCGCCAGCGGACGAGCGGACTCGCGTTCTGAAACATAATGATACCTTCGGACTTTTCGATCGATACGGCGATATTCAATCGACGGGATTGGGCGAAGAAGGGCTCTATCATCAAGACACGCGCTTTCTTTCTTTGCAGGAATTGCTGATCGATGGCGTACGCCCCATGTTTTTAAATTCGACGGTGAAGGACAACGATAGTCTCTTGATCGTCGAATTCATGAATCCTGATATTTACGCCGGCGAGGAAGTGGCGATCGCTAAAGGTGTCTTGCACATTTTTCGCGCAAAATTGTTGTGGGACACCACATGCTACGAACATCTTCGCTTCGTTAATCACGGTATGGAGACTGCCGATATAACGCTGTCTCTTGCCTTTGATGCGGACTATGCGGATATCTTCGAGGTGCGCGGCATCAAGCGAGTGCGCCGCGGTGAATATATGCCGAGGGAAATCAAAAAAGGCGAATTACTGCTTAGTTATAGCGGCCGCGACAAGGTCGTGCGTAGAACGCGCATAGGTTTCGATCCGTTGCCGACGAACATACATCACGATCGCGTCGAGTATCGCTTGAGTTTAATGCCTAAGAGCGAAACGCATCTTTATGTCACCGTCAATTGCGAAATCGCCGGGCAAGCGATAAGTACACCGACCGGTTATTTCGAAGCATTGAAATTATCCAGTGCTACCAAAGAAGATCGCCTCATCTCTCCCTGTCGCATTAATACATCGAACGAATTGTTTAATCGCTGGGTTGAAAGATCCCGATCGGACCTAGTCATGTTAACGACCCAATTGCCGGAAGGTTGTTATCCTTATGCCGGTGTGCCTTGGTATTCGACGACCTTCGGCCGTGATGGCATTTTGACGGCGCTCGAATATTTATGGGTGGATGCTAGTTTAGCCAAAGGCGTGCTGAGCTTTCTTGCCGAGACGCAGGCAACTGAAGAAGACCCGTCGCGCGATGCGGAACCGGGCAAGATTATGCACGAAGCCCGCAAAGGTGAAATGGCGGCGCTGAATGAAATTCCCTTTCGCCGTTACTATGGAACGGTGGATGCAACGCCGCTATTTATTGTTCTTGCCGGCGCTTACTACGAACGAACGGGTGATTTGGATTTCATTCGATCTATTTGGTACAACATTCAACAAGCCTTGTATTGGATCGATCATTACGGCGATATCGACGGCGACGGTTTTGTCGAGTATGCGCGGCGCAGCCAAGAAGGATTGGAGCAGCAAGGCTGGAAGGATTCGCAAGATTCCATATTTCATGGCGACGGGCGAATAGCTCATGCACCCATCGCTTTGTGTGAAGTGCAAGGATATGTTTATGAAGCAAAGCGGCGGGCGAGTCAGCTCGCTCGTTTACTTGGCGAAGAATTCTTAGCGCAGCAATTGGAAAGTGCGGCTTACGATCTCAGGGGGCGTTTCAACGAATCGTTCTGGTGCGAAGAAATCGGCACCTATGCGCTTGCGCTCGATGGCGAAAAGCGTCAGTGCATGGTGTCCGCTTCCAATGCAGGACATGCCTTATGGTCGGGCATCGCTACCGCCGATCGAGCAGTTAAAGTCGCAGAGGGGCTATTGCAAGAGGATTTCTTTTGCGGCTGGGGTATTCGCACGCTTCCTTGCGGTGCTGCGCGCTATAACCCGATGTCCTATCACAACGGTTCCGTATGGCCCCATGACAATGCGTTGATTGCTGCTGGTATGGCAAGTTACGGTTTTACCGACAAAGCGCTGACGATTCTGGATGGTTTATTCGATGCTAGTGTCTTTGTCGATCAACATCGCTTGCCCGAACTATTTTGCGGTTTCCCCCGACGCCCTGCTGAAGGACCTACGCTTTATCCTGTTGCCTGTTCGCCGCAAGCTTGGGCGGCGGCTACCGTGTTCTATTTATTGCAGGCGTGTCTTGGTCTTAGCTTTCATCCGCGTAAGTCGGAAATACAATTCAAACATCCTCGGCTTCCCGCTTTTCTCGATACGGTGGAAATTCGCGGTTTAACTCTCAACGATGCCTCCGTCGATTTGTTGTTGCAGCGATATGCAAACAATGTCGGTGTTAATGTTGTTCGCAAGCAGGGGGAGATGGATGTTGTTGTTGTGGCTTAGAGCAGATTTCGACTAATGTGCGGTTCGAGTTCCTCATGGATCTTAGTGTATTCGCGTAGCCAAAACGGAAATGTCGTAGCGCGAGTCGTGATAGACGACGGAAATGCCTTCGGCCGGTACTCCCATTGAACGAATGTTGCCGAGGATTGCGAGAACGTCCGTATCTCGTCCGTTAATGACATTCTTGAGTTCGATAGAATCACACTCCAACACGCTATCGCTTGCACTTTGTACCCAGCATTTTCCGCTGAATGATTCCGCCGGGTGTTCCCAGTCATCGCTTAATTGATGGAACTGCGCGGTAAGCAATTGCAATTGTTTATTGCGCGCTTCGATGGCCATCATTTGTCGATAATAGGCTTGTGCGGTTAATGGTTCCGTTACAGGTCGGAAAGCTTGTTGGCCGAATCCGAATCCACCGCCTATGACTCGGGGTAATCCAATGCCGACGACGGGAGCCTGCTTGACTGGTTCCGCTTCAGTTGGCTGGATGACTTTCTTTATTCCCGTGTCAATGCGTTGAGCGGCTTTTGCTTGAGCGCGATTTTTATTTATCGGACGGTTCGCTTTGGCGGATGCGGAGGAGAGAGGCGTTTGAATCGTGACGGGTTTCTCGGTTTGATTCGGTGTTGATTGTAGTTGTTGAGCGATTGTGTTCGATGTGGCCGTTGGCATTAGCCGAACAGCCAACTGTAATGTTTGGCGTTTGCTGAACGTTCCGCTATGGAGTAGAAACATTGCGGCCGCGCTCAATAGCAGCAAATGAGCAAAGCATGAAAGACTGATGCTGATTATGAGTGGCCGAGTGGTATGCATATGTAGAGCGTCGAACAGAATGACTTTGCCTCGTCCGCACTATTTTTACCGTCTGCGTTGATACACCTGAGTAAAGTCATTTTTGTGCGACCCACTTAGTTGAACCGGGGAGGCGAGTCCGCCTCCCCGTAACTTCGCGTAGCAATGGCGATTAGTACTTCACGTCGCCTTGGATGACACGAGGCGCATCGGTCACCGTTGGCTTAGTTCCGATGTAAACATCCGATGCGGAATCCGATGGATTTTTCAAGGATGCTGAAGTCGGTAAGGTGATTCCCGTCGGTAAGGTAAGCGCGCTGCAATCAGGTGCCGTCGCAAATCGAATTTCCCGATCAAGCCATTTGATCAAATAGTTTGTCGTGCCGTCCGATGCCAGGTTGTTCACGCCTGCGCCCGTAGGGTCGAACGGAATGTAAAAGGACGGGACGTAGCGTACGTTTTGTTGATTGCAACCGGTCTCTTGGTTGTCGACGAAGGATACGCACTTGCCTGGAATTCCCCACAAGTCGCCGAAGCCACCATATTGCAATACCACCGACTTGCCGGCGTACGAGCCATACTTCGTCGAATCGTTCGGTACGGTGTAATTGACTTGCAGCGGCGGATCGAAAGTAACGAAGTTGCCGTTACCGTCTTTTACTGCTGCGAATTGGTTCCAGTTGTTAGGACCGGTGGACCACATGTAGTACGTATCGAGGTCGTTCGTTTTGTAGTCGCAGTAGTAGGTACCCGGAGGCGCGCCAAAGGGCGGCGTGCAAGTCAAACTGGCTAAATCGCTGTCGGCAACTAAACGACCTGTCGAGACACCTTGCATATACTGCGGTTGGAGACCAAGTGCCGTTTGATCCGTAAAAGTCACATCGTGGCTATTACTGTCTATCAGCAATCCGCTAGTGGTATCTGCCGTGTAGTGAACGACGTTCGTGCTTATGGTGGGAATGAAGTTATTGAAACTGGTCGACACGAATGGCGACTGCACCGATGGCGAACTGACGAAGAAGCTGGACATGGTGCTATAGGTCGGACATTGCGATAGACAATTCAGACTGGCAGGCATGTTGCTGGGATACACCAGATCTTGCGACCGATAGATTACGGTAACTAGATCGGACGTTGCATTAGGGCTGGTGAGGAATCCGTTAGACAAAGCGATGTTCGCTAATGGAATAAATATTTCGCCGCCCAATGCTTGAGACCAGCCGTTAACACCTTTGTTGACGTTTTTGAAGTAGCCCAGTTTGATTCCTTGCGGAGGGCTGATTTCGGCGGTTTGACAACCGCTGCCAGGACTGCAATTCATTACCCCATCGATCATGAACTTGCCGGCTGCTTCATCCCAATACAGTTCATATTGGTTATTGCCCGTTACGATGGCGGTATTAACACCTGTCGATGAAAGATCGCCGAGAAAAGTGTTGAATTTGATTTGATCGATAGATTGCAGTGTCTTGGTGTGCTTCGTGTATTTCATTAACCGACCATCAGCTTTGGTAACGGTGTAGTTAGTCGTTTGCGGATTATTTCCTGAGCTGTAATCTACTTTGCTGATTGTTGCTCCGTTAGGAATGGTCACGCCCGGCGGTACGGATAATCCGTAATAGCCGAGATAGCCTTGAACGACAGGGCCGCTAGTGGGCGTGTATTGAATCGGGAAGCCGGAACTGCGGGTAACTCTTTCCCCGGTTGTTGCGTTATATAGTCCATAACGCCATACGGATACGCCGGTGCCGGTGTCGCTAGCATCGCGAGTAAAGCATTGTTGTGTGGTAGCCCCGAATTGGTCGGTGTCCGAGCGGAGAAACAGCGTGCTGTTATAGGCGAACGTATTACTGGTTGTTTTGCCGTTCTCGAACATTTGCAACTTGCCGCTGCCGCTGGATGTCCCGGTGGCGGTGAGCTGCAACGCTATTGTGTTAGAGCCGCCGCCACCACCCTCGATTTGATAAAAGCTGATACCGGTGGAATCGGCTTGCAAAAAGCCATTCATGACACAAGAGCTGATACCGTCTTGTTTACCGCAAAAATCTAAGCGGAACACGCCATAGGGATTCGTGGCGGAGGGCGATTCGGTCGCGCTGACATTCACATATATCAATGCGGCGTTTCCATTTTCATTTTCATCGACCCAAACTTTGGCGCGCATCGGATCGCTATTGCTGGTGCGAGTCGAGTTAACTGTCGATGTCATGTAATTTGCCGCAGTTGAACCACTGTCGGTGGAGCTTGAATTGGAAGCGCTAGAGCGCGAGTCGGGATCGCATTTGGTTTTATCGACTAAAGCGATGTAATTTCCTTGATTTACCAATGAGCCCGGAGACATGGCGTGCATAAAGCAAGTAATCATATTCACTTGGCCGATCCCATGTGACGTGGCATCTTCCACGTGCGTATTTTGCGGGTCGGTCGCGTATGCTGAATCGGAGCCCGGGGCGGCAGCAGCTATCATTGGATAGGCTGCAAGAAGGGCAAGCGCAAGTTGACTGAGACTGATGGCGCGAATTTGCATAGTGTGTTCTTCCTTGGTGAGGGCTATCGATCAATTGCCGGCGTTTTGGGCTGTCACAACCGATACGCTGTCCGGAGTGCTAACACCGCTAACGGATTGCGTGCTGGCGTTGTCCGATGTGCCCGATGAACCGCCTCCACCGCCACAACCTGATATAAGGCTAATGATTGCGAGAACACATATGCCATTTAGAATTTGTTTCAACTTGCTCATTGGGCGCTCCCTTCGTTGTAAAAATTTCTGTTTAGAATCGGTTTAACCCGATCGAGAACAACGCGGCCTGCACATTTGTATGTGCATTGCAGGATAACGGCAGAATTTATTCGTTCTTTAGTGCGATAATCCGCATCGCGTCGGTGGACACGTGAATTCCGGTAATGAATCGAAGGGACGAGGGAAGGACGGCGAGCGAAAAGATTTTTCGCATCGACATGCACTTTCGGCGACCCCGCTGTCATAGGCTATAAGCCCTTAGACCGGAAGCTTTGCGTCCCCGCCTTTCGACGAGTTTGCCTTTATCCAGCTGCTATGCCGTTCAGCGCTTTATGGCGCATCGGCAGTGTGATGCATACGTTACTGCTCCATAGAGGTTAATGCAGTGACTCCTTTCACACGCGGTTCCGGTACATGCATTTTTTGGAAAAGAACGGTTTTCACCTTTTGAATAAAAATCGGTGCGGGTGGAAATAATATTAAAGATGAGGCCGCCTCGTTGACAGTCGTTACACCGGCACGTAAGATTCAAACGTCTGTTTGAACGAATCCTTTCGTTTGGTTTTATCTAAATCCCACATATAAAGAAGCTAAACATCTGACATGACCGGCGTTACTCATCCGCTGTCCAGCGATAGCGAGCATCTCGATACCAAAGCACGCATTTTAAAAGTTGCCGAGCGTTTGTTCATGGAGCACGGTTTTTCCGCCACGAGCTTGCGCATGATCACCGGAGAGGCCAAAGTTAATCTCGCATCGGTCAATTATCACTTCGGCTCTAAAGAAGCGTTAATTGAAGCGGTGTTTACTCGACGGCTTGCGCCGCTCAACGAGGAGCGAGTGAGGCAATTGGATCTGCGGGAGAAGGAAGCCGAGGGAAGGGCATTGACGGTGGAGCAGATCGTCGAAGCTTTCGTTATGTCGGCGCTGCGAATGGGTGAAGATCTTTCCGAAACCGGTACGGTGTTTTTGCGTCTTTTGGGGAGAACCTTCAGCGATCCAGCCTCGGGTGTGGGCGATATTTTGACCAAGCAATATAGCGATGTGGTCACACGGTTCAAGCGAGCATTAGCCAAAGCACTACCCGATCTTCCGGAAGATGAACTGGTGTGGCGCATGCATTTTATGTTCGGCACCATGGCCTATGCGAATGCCGGCATGGATGCTATTCAACTTATCGCATCCTGCGACACGGCGAATACCCAAGACCAATTACTTATTTTAAAGCGGGTATCTAAGTTTCTGGTGGCTGGCCTTAAAGCGCCGCAGTAATTGCAAGGCACTGCTTGCTTTCAACTTTTTTCTAAAGGCGCGTTTCGTCGATGGATTCCGAAGACACCCGCTTGCCGGAAGGCAAACAACCTACGTTACGTATGGTGCCGATGCCGGCCGACACCAATGCGCAAGGCAATATTTTCGGTGGTTGGATCATGGCGCAGGTGGACATGGCGGCTAGCATTCCTGCCTTCAAGCGCGCTCGTGGCAGGATCGTTACGGTGGCAGTGAATTCGTTCGAATTCAAACAACCCGTATTTGTCGGCGATGTCGTTAGTTTTTATGCCGATGTCGTTGCGGTCGGACGCACATCCATGACCGTTTTGGTGGAATGTTTTTCAGAACGTTTAGTGGAGGGCGAGCACAAAGTCGTTGCTGTTACAAAAGCCGAGTTGACGTATGTGGCGGTGGACGATAATCATCGCCCGCGACCAGTGCCGCCGGAGCCGGAACTGTCTTAAGTATCACCTGGTCAATGAAGGTGTTGAAGCAAGTTCTCTCCGTATATGCCGACACAAAGCCTTTCGACACCGTAGCGAACGAGTTCAGATTGAGTCGAGAAACGCAACCGTATAAGTAATTACGGTGAGCATCGTGCCCTCAAACTGGGCTCGCGCAGTAAGTTACGAAAGAAGTCTGGTGTCGGATCATGCAAAGCTTCTCTATAGTCAAAGAACACAATACGGCTGGCTAAAGCTGGTAACTTTCTTTACCATACGTATGCGTATGGTCGAGCGGACCGAGTGGCCATTTCAATCCACAGTTATTAGCGATATAAAACGATAGTGGATTGCTACGTAGGCTGCTCCTCAAGGTTTAACGCTATAAAGCTACGGAAAGGACGGAAGTGGAAAACTTTATTGTCAGAAAAGTCGCGGTCCTCGGCGCCGGGGTCATGGGCGCGCAGATAGCAGCTCATCTCGTGAATGCAAAAGTACCCGTAGTTCTATTCGATTTGCCGGCCAAGGACGGTCCCGTAAACGGTATCGTATCGAAGGCAATCGATAATCTGAAAAAGTTGAATCCGGCGCCGCTCGCAAACAAAGATGACGCGCAATATATCGAAGCCGCGAACTATCAAGACAATCTCGAACTTCTCAAAAGTTGCGATCTTGTCATCGAGGCGATCGCCGAGCGGCTGGATTGGAAGCATGATCTTTATAAAAAGGTCGCTCCTTACATCGCACCTCATGCGATTTTTAGTTCCAACACTTCCGGTTTATCTATCACTAGCCTTTCCGAAGGTTTTGATGCGGATTTAAAAGCACGTTTTTGCGGCGTGCATTTTTTTAATCCGCCGCGTTACATGCATTTGGTTGAACTGATTCCGACCGTAGATACGAAGCCCGATATTTTGGACAAGTTGGAGACTTTCCTTACGATGACCGTAGGCAAGGGGGTTGTGCGGGCGAAGGACACACCGAATTTCATCGCTAACCGAGTCGGCGTCTTCGGCATGTTGGCGACGATTATCGAAGCGGAGAAATACAAACTTAGCTTCGATGTAGTGGATGACCTCACTGGGTCGAAGCTGGGCCGCGCCAAATCAGGCACGTTCCGTACCGCCGACGTTGTTGGTCTCGATACGATGGGACATGTGATTAAGACCATGCAGGATAGTCTGCAAGCCGATCCTTTCTCCGCTGCATTCGCGACGCCACCGGTATTAGCCAAGTTAATCGAGCAAGGCGCGCTCGGACAAAAAGCAGGCGCAGGTTTTTACAAGAAGGTCGGCAAGGACATCATGCGTCTCGATCCGGCTAAGGCCGACTACGTGCCATCCGGCGCGAAGGCGGACGAAGGCGTTGCCGCTATTCTGAAAGAAAAAGACGTAGCGAGGCGCATGAAGATGCTGCGTGAATCGAAGCATCCGCAGGCGCAGTTCGTCTGGGC
>Ga0157374_10000628_pt1 | contig 31060 bp, 28 predicted proteins | sample M25metaG_FD_115308 | JGI IMG/M metagenome (GOLD analysis project Ga0157374, IMG submission 115308) | Miscanthus rhizosphere microbial communities from Kellogg Biological Station, Michigan, USA - M2-5 metaG | ecosystem: Host-associated > Plants > Roots > Rhizosphere > Soil | place: USA: Michigan...
CCCCTTCCCCAACATCCCTGTAGAAGCCTGCTCCTGGAAGCTCACAACGAGCTCAGGGGAGGAAGTGCAATGCCGTGGAAGGAGTGTTCGGTTATGGATGAAAGACTACAGTTTGTAGGTCGGCGGCTGGCGGGTGAGGCCATGGCGGAACTGTGTCGGGAGTTCGGGATTTCGCGCAAAACTGGCTACAAGATCTTCGATCGTTACCAGGAATGCGGGGTTCATGGGCTCACGGACCGAAGCCGGCGTCCCTATCGTTACGCTCACCAACTTCCCTTTCAGGTCGAGAACTACATTCTCAACGTGAAACGGGAGCATGCCAGCTGGGGTGCTCGCAAAATTCGCGAGCGCTTGACCCGCAGGTTCTCCGGTATTCCCATCCCTGCCAAGAGCACCATCCACGCCGTGCTCGACCGCCACGGACTGGTGGAGCGGCGCGGTCGCCGGCGTCGTCGTGCGCAAGGTACGCCACTCTCTCTGGGACAGCGGCCCAATGAGCTCTGGTGTACCGACTACAAAGGCGAGTTCTTGCTCGGCAATCGCCAGTACTGTTATCCACTCACCGTCACCGATCATGCCAGCCGTTTTCTGCTCACTTGCGAAGCGCTGTCTTCTACCCGAGAAAAATACGCTTTCACGGTGTTTGAACGGCTTTTCCAGGAGCGTGGCCTACCCGCCAACATCCGCAGCGACAACGGCGTTCCCTTCGCTTCGGCTCACGCCTTGTTCAACTTGAGCAAACTTGCGGTCTGGTGGCTTCGCCTGGGCATTGGCATCGAGCGCATCAAACCCGGTGCTCCGCAACAGAATGGTCGTCACGAACGCATGCATCTCACCTTGAAGAAAGAAGCCACCAAGCCGGCGGCCGCCAACTTTCTGCAACAGCAAGCTCGCTTCGATAAATTTATTGAGGTCTTCAACCACGAGCGTCCGCACGAAGCTCTGGATATGAAATGTCCGGCGGAGGTCTACCAGCCGTCCCCGCGTCCTTACGCCGGGTTGCCGGACATCGACTATCCCCTCCACGACAAAACCATCGTGGTTACGCGCTGCGGCCGCATCTGTCTGGGTAACAAAAAAATCAATTTCAGCCAGGTCTTTGCCGGGCAGGCCGTCGGCATCAAGGAGGTCCACGACGACATCTGGCTGGTCAGTTTTATGGATTATGATTTGGGGTACTTCGATCTGGAGACTCGGGTGCTCGAACCTCTCGAAAATCCGTTCGGGCCAAAAGTGTCACCCATGTAGCCGGTACATTGTGTAACCCATGTGTCCGGGCTGGACCGGATTAGGATGGCGCGCCCGGAGAGATTCGAACTCCCGACCTACAGCTCCGGAGGCTGCCGCTCTATCCAGCTGAGCTACGGGCGCGTATCACCAGTTTACATCGAGGCGTTCGGAAGCGCAGAAATCCCTGAGGAGCTCTCTCGAAGAGTTGGAAGCGCAATAGAATAATGAAGATGAAGCGCGAAATGCTTTCAACGGAACTAGCGACGGCCTCGGTCGCGGCCACCACCGCCGCTCCCGGCACGCTCGGCCTTCGGACGCGCCTCGTTTACATTGATCGTACGCCCGCCAAACTGCGACCCATTTAATCCAGCGATAGCCTTCTCGCCTTCTTCAGCGTTGGTCATCTCTACGAAACCAAAACCACGCGAACGCCCGGTCTCACGGTCCGTCAGAATGCTCACGCGATCCACCTGCCCGTAGGTCTCGAACAGCTGGCGCAGCTCATCTTCGTTAGTGTTGAAGCTGAGATTGCCAACAAAAATGTTCTTCACAAGGCCCCTCTTTCTGTCCGCGAACCGGGGGAAGACCTCCAGCAAACAGAAAGCTGCTTTACCTAGGTTCGCAAAGGCGCCGGAAGTATAGCAAATTCTGGGGAAAATGCAGCAAATTGTTGAACCGGCCCCCATTCCTGGCCTGAACCGCCCAGATTCAGCACTTTTCGACTTTCCAGTAACCCTCGCGATGAAACCCGAGCTCAAGGAACCGATTCTTGGGGTCGTGGCGCTTACCACAATGGGGGCAGGCTGGGAATCTGCTCCAGCCGACGCCGCGGCGGTCGCAAGCTTCGGAAACCGCGAAGCTATTGCCGCAGCTGCAAGGGATGAGGAACATCCGCAATCGGGGTTGGCTAGCATCGGTCTTGGCCCTTTTCTTCACAAAAATCGTGTCCTCCAAGGGGCAGACTAGCTCGCGAACCGTCGAGGGCTGAATTGGCTCAGATCCAGGCGCGGCGATTCGCCCATCACAATGTCTGACATAACGGCTGCCGTCACTGGGGCCAAGAGAATGCCATCACGGTAGTGGCCAGCAGCCACAAAGTAGCCTGAAACCGAGGTCTCGCCGAGTATGGGGAGTTCGTCCGGAGTGGCTGGGCGCAACCCGGCCCAAGCTTCATGTCGGCGCGACTTGGCGACACCGGGCACGAGCTCAACAGCAGCCTCAAATAAGCGTTGCAGGGTGGTGACGTCAGTGTCTTTCCTGTAGCCAACATCCTCCAGGGTAGATCCGATAACCAGGCGACCATCGCTGCGCGGGACCAGGTAAACCTCTGGGGAACGAAGAACATGCCGCAATGCGGGCGCTTCCACCACGGCTAACATTTGTCCCTTGATAGGGCGAATGGGAAGTTCGCAGGGCGCGACGGCGCCGGCCCACGCCCCGGCACAGTTGATGACGATGGGTGCTGAATACTTGGCTTTGTTGGTTAGTACACCAGTCACGTGCCCCCCTTCCAATACCAGGGACTGGACCGGGGCGGCTGAGGAGAGATCGACGTCGCGATGACGGGCAGCCTTGTATGCGGCAGCCACGAGGGCGCGGGGATCGACGGAACTTTCAGCAAGGTAGGCAGCAGAGATGCCTTGACCGCTTGTTCCACCCCCTGACGGATGGATGGAAGGCAGTCGGACTTCCGGCTCAAAGAATTTCAATCGCTCCGGGGATAAGAGCTCTGACGTTTCCGGAAACTCGCCGTTCGACAAGACAAGAATCGTCCCTTGGTGGCGCAGATCAACCTTCAGGCCGGATTCGTCTTCCAGTTCATGCACGAACTCGGGATACATTCGGGCGCTTTCTTGCGCCAAGGGTTTGAGGAGTTTAGGGAACTCGTCGCCGGAAGCCGCCAGCATTCCTGCGGCGGCGTACGAAGCTTCGCGCCCGGGTTCGCCTCGCTCGAGGACGAGTACGTGCAGGCCTTTCTTACGTAGCTCGATTGCGAGCGATAGCCCGATGATGCCTGCGCCGATGATGATTGCGTCGGAGGACTTCATTGAGTCAGGGGAGGTCAGAAAGCCGCCGTGTGCATCAGTGCGGTGATCCTGCCCCTAAGCATTCGGACTTAACCCAAGAAAAGACTACCGTTTACTCTATAGCCGGCTCAGATATTCCATTATCTCGGGCTGGGTGAAATTCGCTGGTCCGATCAGTCTGCGACGCAGCACCCCATCACGATCGATGATGTAGGTTTCGGGAAAACGAAACGTCCCATATTTGGACGAAACCTGGGCGACGACGCCGGTATTGCTCTGGTTCTGCTCTCCCGGGTCGCGTGCGGTCAGAAAATTGACGCTGTGGTCTTTCAGGAATTTCTGGTAATCGGCTATGTCTGCGTCGACACTGACGCCGATTACCACCACACCTTTGTCCTGCATTGGAGTTTGTAGCTGCATCAGAGAGGGCAACTCGTCTACGCAGGGCGGGCACCAGCTAGCCCAAAAATTCAGAACCACAACCTTTCCGCGAAACTGGTTCAGGCTGATGCTGCGATCAGAATCCTGAACCGTGAATTCGGGTGCGGGACGATCGATCCCGCTCGGTTTGAAGCCGTGATAGCACGCCGTGAAGGCAAGAACCAGCGTCAGCAGAAGACCGGAGCCGATAAAACGCACCTAGATATAATAACGGAGTTGAGGTAGGGCTGGCTGCTAATTGCCCCTCCGGCAATTGTCCTCGCGTTCATATTTTGAATGACAAGCGCTAGGGTTCCGGTCGTCTCCATCATCGTTCCCGCACGGAACGAAGAAGCTTGCTTGCAGCGCTGCCTTGAGTCCCTGGTCTCACAGGAAGGTATCCATTTTGAAATCATTGTTGTGGACGACGCTTCCACCGACCGGACAGGGGAGATCGCACGTTCATTTGCCGTGCGTCCAGGGCCAACCGTTACGGTCATAACCGCTCCCCTCCTTCCTGAGAACTGGACCGGCAAAAATAACGCCATGTCTGCCGGCGCAAAGATTGCGAAGGGGAATTGGCTGCTTTTTACCGACGCCGATACGTTCCATAAGCCCGGCTCGCTTTCGCACGCAATATCAGAGGCCGAACACGAGGATGCTGCGCTACTTTCGTATTCTCCCGAACAAGAGGTCGAAACGTTTTGGGAGAAGGCCGTCATGCCGGTGATCTTTGCGGAACTGGCAGCCCGGTATCCGCCGGCAAAGGTTCGGGATCCTAATTCGCCCATTGCGGCAGCCAACGGCCAATACCTGCTGATTTCGCGGGATGCCTATGAGGCAGTGGGTGGCCACACCAAGATCGCAAGCGACCTGCTTGAGGATGTCGCGATGGCGCGGCTGGTGAAATCTTCTGGCCGGAAGGTCTGGTTCCGGTACGGAGGAGATGCGGTGCGAACCCGAATGTACAGCAGTTGGCCACAAATGAGGGAAGGATGGACGAAGAACCTCGCCTTGTTGTTTTCGAACCCGGCAAAACTTGCGCAAGAAAAACTTGGAGTGTTCTTAGTGGTACTTCTTGCCCCACTGAGCCTTGCTCGAGGCGCGTACTGGAAGGCCTTTCTTGACGCTCTCACCCCCCCGATGCGCTGGAACGCTGTTCTGTTCGGAATCGCTACTTGTCTTATTGTCCCCGTGTTTGCGCTCCTGCATGTAATTCGCCTGCGCAGAGCACATTTCGCCTGGACTGGCGTGGTCTTTGGGTTCTTCGGGCTCCCAGTATTTGCCTATCTTCTCTGGAAATCGGATCGTGCCTATAAGAGCGGGCGCTTTGATTGGAAGGACAGAAGCTACGTCTACAACGCGGAGGAAGTTAAGAACTTGACACACGGTTTTTCGGCCCCTCCTCGGCGTGGCACTTGGCAAAAGATACTGGCTCGCATCAGGACCAGTGGGAAGGCCAGCAGCTGAGTGAAGATCGAGAAGGAGCCGAAAATTCCACTCCTGCCCGACAAGGCGGGCAAGGGCGCAACCCTGGTTCCGGTTCTTGCTACTCCGCAGTCGTCGGATCGATAATCGTTCGCACTTCGGAAATCTTGTTTGCCGGGAATCCACCCTGGGTGGCATGTTCGCGAACCATGGTTTCGTTGGGCGCGCGATAGATGCAATAGATCTTGTCATCGGTTACGAAACTCTCGATCCACTGGATCTGTGGGCCAAGGTCGTTAAGCACGCCGCAGGACTTCTGTGAGATTGCGTGCAGCTGCTCCTTTGAGAGTTTGCCTGCTCCAGGCAGTTCGCGCTCGATCACGTATTTCGGCATAAAGAGTCCCTCCGGGGTCCGGTACCGGAGCATAAGGCTACCAGTGTCCTTGGGAAAACAGCAAGCGGAAGCAGACGTTGTTTCTGTGGGGCGAACGGCAGGCTCTTTCGGATCCAAGCTACGTTGGGTAACCAGATCTTAGGGCTCCGCTCAGAATGACCGTTGGCCGGAAAGGACTAAGGCTTTGGGTTGGGGTTAGCTCTTGCCGGCGGAGTACGCGAAACGATGGATTTGCTCGTCGATGCTCTTACGCAGATCGTCCCAAATATGCTCTGGCATCTGCAAGAAGGTCGTGACGACCGAGGGATCGAACTGGCGGCCTGACCAGCGTTGAATCTCTTCGCGAGCCACCGAGAAGGGCAGTTTGGCTCTGTAGGGGCGGTCTGAGGTCATTGCATCCAGGGTGTCAGCCACCGAGAAGATACGGGCCCCGAGCGGAATTTCGTCTCCCTTGAGCCCGCGAGGATAACCAGTTCCGTCATACTTTTCCTGGTGCGAATAGACGATTTCGGCCGCTTCCGACAGGAAGGGAATGCGCTTCAGAATCTGATACCCACGGTAGCAGTGCTCGCGCATGATCGCGACTTCTTCGGGATCGAGAGCGCCCGGTTTGCGGAGAATCGCATCCGGGATCGCCATCTTGCCGATGTCGTGCAGGAACGCGCCACGGGCAATCACGCGTATCTGACCGGGCGTCAACCCCATGGCCCGGGCAATCGCGATGGTGAAAGCAGTAACCCGCTTGGAATGGCCTTCGGTCTCGGCATCCTTTAAGTCGAGCGCATTGCCAAGGGCTTCGAGAGTAATGTCGTAGGACTGTTCCAGGGTGGTGATGGCCTGCCTCAACTGCTCGGTTCGCGCGGTGACCAACGCTTCCAGGTTGGTTTGGTAAGCCCGATTCTCTAGCTTCAGACGGCGGTTTTCGAGCGCACGGCGGACCGTAGCCAGCAATTGCTCACGATCGAACGGCTTGAGCAGGTAGTCGTAGGCTCCATTGCGAATCGCGTTCAGCGCAATGGAGATGTCGTGCATGGCAGTAACCATGACGACCGGAATGTCGGGGAATCTCTCCTTGGTGGCCGCCAACAATGCCTCACCGTCCATGACCGGCATCATCATGTCGGAGAGCATCAGTTCAAACTCTTCGCCGGACTGCAGTAAGGCCAAGGCTTCCTTCCCTGATTGTGCTTGTGTACACACGAAATTCGAAGAGGTCAGCATGGACGAGACGACTTCGCGTATGGAGTCTTCGTCGTCGACGATAAGAATTCGTTCGGCTGACATGGCTGGCCCAGTTAGTGTATGGGCGATTGTACCCTAATGGCTTGATTCCCAAAGTAACCAAAATCGTTGGAAACCTGCCTGATTACCCCGTTTCATCGTGCTAAAACCTTAGGTAACCAGCTAGTTGGTGTGCATGAACACGATCCTCTGGCGTGCTTGGGGGGCTGTTGCCGCCCAGGCCGTGCCCAAACTTGTGGCGCGTGAGATGGCTGTGCTGCTGATCCTAGCGGCCAGCCTTTTGGTGTTTCGTACGCTTCGCGAGCGCTGTTTGATGATATGGATCGTTGGCTGGACTGCTTATTTCATCTCTGCCCACGCCCTCGCCTCTTCTGCTTCGAGCTCTCTGGCGCTTTCGATCGGTGAGGCCGAATTCATCGTTGCCGTGAGCTTGTTTGCCGCCGGGGCCCTGGTCTATGCGAATAGCCGGAGCCTGTTGGCGCCAGTGCTGGCGATCTCGATTGTATTGGTGGCTTTTGCGGTGTTGAGAAGCCTTTATTGGCCGGACTCCGTCACCCTGCGCTTCGCGCTTGAGTTTTCTTACCGCATCTTGACCTGGGGAGCCGCCTTACGTTTGTTGCGATACCGGCAGGCGAGGCGAGAGATTGGGCCCTGGTTGCTCGCTGCCGGACTTGTGCTGCTGCATCTTGACTGGAAGCCTCTCACCCTTCATCTGCCGGGCGAATCGGCGATCCTCGTAGATATCTTGCTGGGCTTGGGCATGCTACTGGTCATGTTGGACGAGTCCAGGCTGCAGAGCCGCCGCCTGGCTACCTTGAACGAGTTGTCGACCACCGTGGCCCATGCTGCTCAAAGCGGTCCGGTTGTCCCCCGGGCACTGCGTCAACTGTCCTCCCTGCTGGTTGCCGATGCAGCCTGGTTCCGCTTCATCAACGGGCAGCGTCTCACGATCTTTCAGCAGGTAGGGTTGTCGGAAGAGTTCCTGCGAGACCGGGCTTCAGTCAATACCAATGATTCAATCGAGAAGATTCCGGCGGAAACGGTGCCGTTGATCCTGGAGAAATCCAAGCTTGGCGACCAGGCGTCGCTGTTTCAACGAGAGCGCATCCGCCAGTTAGCCATTGTTGCGGTGCCCGGAAGAAAAGCTCTCGTAGGTACGTTGGTGCTAGCGAACCGGCGGAAGAGGTCCTTTTCCCCTGATGAACTCGAGTTTCTGGTCACCTGCGCGCAGCAGCTTGGCCTGGCTCTTGAGAATCTGCATCTGGTCGAAGAAATTCTTCGTTCCCACCGCCAATGGAGCAACACTTTTGAGTCAATCCAGGATCTGGTACTGCTGCATGACTCGGAGTTTCGAATTCTGAAAGCCAACCCTGCACTGCTCGGCCGGATCAGCAAATCGCAGGCCGATGTTGTCGGCCAATTGTGCGAGTCGGTCCTGCCAAAGCAGGACGTGGGCTGGGCCAACTGTCCTTATTGTCATGGGCAAGAGAATGGCTTCTATGAGGGACCGGATCCGTTTGGAGGCTTCTCAGTGGCTTCTACCTCCACCTATCTCGATCAGGGAACCAGACAGAAAGCTACGATCCACGTAGTTCGCGATATTACCGAACGCCACGCCGCAGAAGAGAAGTACCGGTCGCTTTTCGAGCAGGTGCAGGAAGGGGTTTTCGTCACTACACCGGACGGCAAGCTGCTCGATTGCAACGATGCGTTCGTTCGGATGCTCGGCCACGGAAGCCGCGAGGCTTTGCTTGGCCGCAACGTCGATTCAGACTTCTATACATCGCCGCAGCAGCGCAAGACTTTCCGTCAAGAATTGGACTCGCACAGTTTCGTCCGTGATTTCGAGGTGACTCTGCGCCGCAAAGATGGATCGATCTTGACGGCGGTCGAAAGCAGCTTTGCCTATCGCGACGAGGCCGGGAAGATCGAGCGCTACCAGGGCTTCCTGCTCGATGTCACCGAGAAAAAGCAAGCTGAGGATGAAATTCGGCGGCGCAATCGCGAGTTGAATGCTCTCAACGCCATGGCGGTAATTGCGACCCAAAGTTTTGATCTCGACGAAATTCTCAATCTCACTCTTCGTCAAGTGATTTCCCTGCTTGGGGCGGAAGCGGGATCGGTTTATCTGGCAGAACCGGATAAGCGCTTCCGGCGACGTGCGAACTGGGGTCAGCGGATCACCGATCGTAAGAAGCTGGGCGAGGTGGTGTTTTCAGAAGGTCTGGGCGACTTGGTTACGGGTTCTCGGGCCGAGGTGCTGACGACCGAGTATCTTCCCCATCTACCGGCCAGCGTCAGGGACTTTATCGGCGACGCTAATTCCGGCTCGTCGATATGGGTCGTGCTTTGGGGCAAGGATGATCCCGTCGGACTCATGGGTATTGCCCGCTCCCAACACCTGGAATACACGCAAAACGACGAAAATCTCCTGGTCGCAATCGGCCGGCAGCTCTCAACCACGGTCGAAAAAGTGCGGCTCTATGAGGAGACGTGCAAGGCCTACGACGATCTGCGCCGCACCCAAGAGCAGCTGCTCCAAAGCGAGAAGATGTCAGCCATCGGGCAGCTGATCGCGGGCGTGGCGCATGAGCTCAATAATCCTTTGACGGCGATCCTAGGTTATGCGCAGTTGCTCGAAGCAGAAAACTTGGAGTCGAAGGCGAAGGAGTACACCGGCAAGATTTTCAAGCAAGGACAGAGAACCCACCGCGTGGTTCAAAACCTTCTTTCTTTTGCCCGACAGCGTGCCCCCGAAAAAGAGGAATTTGACGTTACCCAGGTGCTCGAAGAGGCCCTCCTGCTGCGTGATTACGATTTGAAGGTCGGGAATGTAGCCCTCGAACGCAATATCGAGGCTAAGCTTCCCGCTGTCCTAGGCGATCCTCATCAGCTGGAGCAAGTTTTCCTGAACATCGTGAACAACGGCCTGGATGCGATCATCGAGGAAGAAGTCGAAGAAGGGAACAAGAGTTCGCGTGAGCGCCGAATGAAGGTGGCCGTCTTTGCCAAGGACAACTGGGTCTACATTCAGGTTCAGGACTCGGGCCCCGGTATCAAAGAGCCGTCGCGCATCTTTGAGCCTTTCTACACCACGAAGAGCGTCGGCAAGGGGACCGGCCTGGGATTGAGCATCTGTTATGGAATCGTGAAAGAGCACGGCGGAGAGATTTCAGCACGCAACGCCGAAGGGGGCGGCGCGATTATCGAGGTGAAGCTACCATCTGCCGGTCGCGCGGCCGCAGTTCCCCAGCCTCAGCACTCCGCGCCCGCACGCGAGGGCTTGCTTAAGGGGAGAATCTTGCTGGTGGAAGACGAGGAAAGCGTTCTCGATTTCGAGCGGGAAGTGCTCTCGGGCGCAGGCGCGCAGGTGGTTGCCATCGCCAGCCTGGAAGCGATGAATGCTGCCTTGGGTGTACAGGCGTGTGATGCTGTGGTCATGAACGGGAAAATGCCGGGGTCGCCAAGCATCCAGGAAACCCGCAAATGGTTGCTGCAGACCTGGCCCGAAATGTCGGGCAGGGTGATGTTTACGTTTTCCAGCCTGGCTGAGCCGGAAGCGCGCAGCTTCCTGGAGAAAAATGACGTTCAGTATCTGGTAAAGCCTTTCGAAGTCGGGGATCTCATCTCGAATGTCCGCAAGCTCTTGGAAAAACCGCGAGCGGCGGCAGCGAAAGCCGGAAAGTAAGAACTTTCAGTCCGCCTTTTCCCGTTCCAGCGGGATACTACTGACAACCGAGAACTGGACTCGGATCATCTTTCGGCGTTCTTCTAACCTTGCAGCCGCTCAACTCCCCCAGCTATCCTTCTCGCGTATGCAGACCCTGGTGGAGTGCGTTCCCAATTTTTCCGAAGGCCGCGACAAGGCGAAAGTCGATGCGATCGTGGACGCCATGAAAATGGACGGCGTATTTCTCCTCGACCGCGAGATGGATGCCGATCATAACCGGTGCGTCATCACCATTGCCGGTGACCGAGACTCTGTCGGGGAGGCCGCCATTCGCGGGGTGGGCAAAGCGGCGGAACTCATCGACCTGAATCATCACCAAGGAGCTCACCCGCGGCTGGGAGCAGCCGACGTTGTGCCGTTTATCCCAATCGAAGGCGTGAGCCTCGAAGACTGCGTTGCGATGGCGCGGCATGTGGGCGAACAGATTTGGAAGCGTTACCAGATTCCGGTTTATCTTTATGAGGCGGCGGCGACCACCCCGGATCGTCAGAACCTCGAGAACATTCGGCGCGGGCAGTTCGAAGGAATTCGCAATGAGATTGCCTCAAACCCTGCGCGCAAGCCGGATATAGGAGAGGCAGCCTTGCACCCGAGCGCCGGAGCTTGCGTGGTGGGTGCTCGGAAGTTCCTGATTGCTTACAACATCTTTCTCAATACGGGCGATGTCGAGATCGCGAAGAAAGTGGCGAAAGCCGTGCGTTTCTCGGGCGGAGGCCTTCGCTTCGTAAAAGCTGCAGGCTTTCTGGTGCGCGGCCAGGCACAAGTTTCCATGAATTTGACCGATTTCGAGCAAACGCCCCTCCATCGTGTTTTTGAGGCGGTGAAATCTGAAGCCGGCCGCTACGGGGCTTCTCCGCAGAGTAGCGAGATTGTGGGACTGATTCCGAAGAAGGCTCTGGAGCAGAGCGCCGAGTGGTTCCTGCAGATTGAGAACTTTGATTCTTCGCTCATCCTGGAGAACCGGCTCGCGGGCGTGATGGGGGGGCGCATGGCAGTGGGCGGAATTCGCGCTGGAGTCGAACCGTTTATCGAACAACTTGCCGCGCCCACGGCAACGCCAGGCGGGGGCAGCGCGGCAGCAGCGGCAGGGGCTATGGCGGCAGGGCTAGCAGGGATGGTGGCAACGATGTCGCGGAGCAAAAAAGCCTGCGCGCAGTATGAAGGCCAGCTCAGCGAAGTGATCTTGCGGCTAGCGCGAATCCGGGAGGATTTGAAGTCCTCGATCGATGCCGACGCTGAGTCATTCCAGTCTGTGATGGAGGCCTTCAGACAAGCAAAGGGAAGCGCTTCCGCGGAGGGCAGGGTGGATAGCGCGCTCAAGCAGGCCACGAATGTTCCGTTGGCGGTGGCCGAGCGGGCGAGCGAGGTTTTGAAGCTGATCGACGTGCTCGGGCCGATCACCAGCCGCAACATGAGATCCGATCTAGTTACAGGGGCGGCGCTCGCGCGCGCGGCGGTTGACAGCGCGCTTGCCAACGTGGAAATCAATCTTGAATCTCTTCACGATACCGAATTCGTGGCTCATTCACGGGCTCGTGCCAGTGCCCTCAAAGCGTGAGCTCCTCGCTATCTCTTGCCGGTCCTTATCCTTGAGTCTTGGAACACCGGCGTACCTTGGTAAGCATCCGGCTGGGTTTTGGCTGGACTAAAATGGACAGCGGAACCCGGGTGACTGCTGGAATCGCCCCGGCATCCAACTACATGAGGTCTTTATGAGGAATTGTGTGCGCAAATGGTTGATTGGGCTGTGCGTTGTAGCCATGGTGGGAAGTGTGTTTGGCGCTCCCCTGGCCGGATCATTCCGGCCGGCGATCCCTTCTGACGTTCAGCAGATCATCTGCGTCGACTATCGCGCACTCAAGGATTCCAGTACCGCCCAGGCGCTCAAAGCCCAAGTTCTGCCCGATAATCTGAAGCAGTTCGAATCGGCCCTCCGCGGGATTGGCATTAACCCGGATCGTGATGTGGATCAATTAACCTTCGTTGCCTACCGTCATCCAAAACAAGGTTTGAAAATTGTGGGCGCCGCCCAGGGAGTATTTCAGACGAAGCTGGTACTTCGGAAGCTGCAGGTGCAGAAAATCAAGCCCCTCAAATATCGTGATGCCAGCATATACCCCATGGCGGACGGTATGGAGATGACGTTTTTGGACGACAGCACCTTGCTGTTCGGTGACGGCAGCGCGGTGCGGGGATCGCTCGATGCGCGCGACGGATACGTGCAGACGCTTGATTCCAACCCTGATATTTCCAATTTGATTCCCGACGTCGAAGGCGGCGCGGTGTGGAGCATTCTCGACCAAAAGGGAACGCAAAATATGTTGATGTCTGCCCTCGGCGATGCCTCACGTTTGACGGATTACGAAACCGTAAGGAAGCGCGTCCTCGGTTCCCGCTACACCATGAACTTCTCGAATGGCGTAAATTTCGACCTCGATGTGGTCACGTCCGACTCAGTCACCGCAGCCACCCTGTCGTCGCTGGTGAAGGCCGGCGTGCTCTATAAGAAGATGACCGCCAGTCCGGTAGAGAAGGCCGCCCTGGAAGACGTCTCCGTAAACTCTGATAGCTCGAAGCTGCAGATGCATTTCAAGGCTGACGACAAGCAGTTCCAGTCTCTCATGCACACAAGTTTGTTCGCGGCCGTTTCGCGTTAGAGAGCGTCAGGGCGATCTACGGCACGTCAGTTATTCCGATTCGCCAACGTTGACAGGGTCCCCCATCCCCTGCTTCTTTGTCCCGTCTTTTGCGGCAAAGACACCCTCGAAGTTCACGAAGAAGCACGCCACCTGTAGGCCGGGGAAGCGGTCCTTGAGCAATTCCCGAGCGCGCTCCAATTCTTGATAGTGATGATTCCGTTCGGCCTCGCGATCGCCCTCGAAAGCAGCCAGTCCGCCATAGGTCGCGCAATCCGAATGGCACATGATGTATGCGAGCGTGGTCTTGTGTAGCAGGATCGACATGCGCACCTGCTCGAGGATGAAGTCGCGCTCGAAATCATTGCGCGGAGAGGCCAAGGTCTTTGCCCCTCCCGCGATGACCACCATGTCGGGGCGCAGGATACCTCGCCGCTGCAAGAACTTGTTCACGGCAATGCGGATGCGCTGATCGAAGCAGGTGAGCACCACCGCATCGGCGACATACGGATCCGACGAGGAGTCCCAATGAAAGGCTTTTTCCATGCGAGTACCAGTTTACCGTGTGTCCGCACGTCAGAGAACGCACGGAGCCCACCCGAGCCCTGCCATCCTGAGCGCAGCGAAAAACCTATCTGTATAACGAAGCTAGATCGCCGCCGAACTCGCTCCAGCCCTGTGAACTGCCCCGCCTGCCGGCACTCCGCTCTGCTTCAATATCCAGTTCGACATTCTTTCCAGCGCGACCGGCGACATGGTCTCTTCGATTTCAGCGTACTCGCTGATCGCTCCGGTTTTTGCATTCTGGAAGAGATGGTTTAGTCCGGGCAGTTCCACGATTTCAAAATTCTTGTTGCCACTGGCCTCGAGCGCTTTGCGTATGGCTGGTAGATTCTGGCCCGGCGGTACTTGCAGATCCTTTTCGCCATTGAGTACGAGTACTGGTCGTGTGAGTTTACTCAACGTGACCGCCGGGTCATGCTTGACGAAATCTCGAAACCACGGGGAAGTAAGGACCTTCACCTGCATTCCGATCTGCGCTTCTGGGACGCTGCCCGCAAGTGCTGCTTTCAAGTCTTTGTCTCGCGTGGACTCATCCTCTTCCTTCCCCAAAATAGCGAAGATCGCCTGTTGTGTGGCGGAGTCTTTTTCAATCTCCGCCGGGCTTTTTCCCGCGGACTGTTCGATCAGCTTCTGTTGCTCCGCAAGAAGAAGGTCTCCGCGTACGCCCATGCCTGCCATCATTACCACAAACGCCACATCGGAGTTGTGAACGGATGCCATCGGTGCTACGACTCCACCTTCGCTGTGGCCGATTAAGCCGATATGTCCGGGATCAACCTCTGAGCGAGCCTTCAGGTATTCCACACCGGCTTCGGCGTCGGAGGCGAAATCGGCCATGATTGCTTGCGAATAATCCCCGCCCGATTTGCCGACGCCACGCTTATCAGCACGCAGAACGATGATCCCGTGGCGCGTGAGGTAGTCAGCAAGCACGAGAAACGGCTTGTGGCCCATGAGGCTCTCGTCTCGATCGTGCGGACCGCTGCCACAGATCAGCAACACAGCAGGGAAGGGTCCTTTCCCGGAAGGAATTGTGATTGTGGCGGCAAGCTGAATGTCAGCCTTGGTATTCTTGTAGGTGACTTCCTCTTCGCGATATGGATATGGCTTTACCGGATTCTGCGGCCGCGCGCGTGGCGCAATTTCTGCTGCGCTCTTTACGTGTTTGAATTCCAGTGGCCAACTCTTGCCGACCTGCGTCCAAGTACCCGTGAAGCCTGCGAGATCGGCGCCGATGGTGCCTTCGTAAGCTCCGCCAATTCCTTTCATTTCAAACTTGAGAGACGACCCATTCCGGGCAATGCTGGTAACGGGAATGCCGTTCGCTCCCTGGTCAAGGCTGTCCATGGTTGCGGTCAAGCCTTGAACGGTGTTCCTGATATGCAGCACGAGACGCAGTTTCCCCATCCCGGTGTCGAGCGTTCCAAGCCATTCACCGTCAATGTCGGAGGGCTTGTCCGGTTTTGGCGCCGGTTTTGCGGCAATTGCGCCACGATGAAAGGTCAGGGGCAACCCTGCACCCTGTGTCCAGGTGCCGGCGATTTCTTTGGCGTCAGCGCTGACCTTGCCTTCGTAAGTGCCGTTCACCGCGTCTACCTTAAGGCTCAGCGCGAAGTCTTTCAGCGTCGTCGAAGTCACGGGAATTCCCGTGGCGTTCTGGTCCACACTATCGAGGGTAGATTTCAGCGTGCCATCGGGATTCTTCGTGATGTGCAGCACAAGCCGCAGCTCCGCCCCATTCACGCTGAGTGCTCCATTCCAGTCGCCGGTAATGTCCTGAGCGAGACTAAAAGCGGTTGTAAGAAGAATGACTGCGAAGGTTACCAAGAGCTTTTTCATTGCATCCTTCCTTACCATACAACGATCATTGGCCAATGCTTTCACTTACTTGACTCCTTTCATGCTGAACCGACAATCGAATCCTGAGTGCGCACTGGGTGGGGGTCCACCGGTCTGGCTTTTCTCTTTTCATCGCTTCATTCCATCCAGGATCGAACCTACAATCCCACCAACGACTCCGCCTTCGGCGGCATCCCTAGTTTCGTGAGGCAAGTAGTGGTCGATGGCATGAGCCAGTTTTGCGATTGGCAGGGTTTGCAGCCAGATTCGGCCGGGCCCGGTTAGCTGCGCGAGAAAGAATCCGTCGCCGCCGAAGACCAGATTCTTGATGCCGGGAACAGTCGTGATCTCGAACGAAACGCTTGACTCAAATGCACCCACATGCCCGGGATGCACGTGCAAGCTCTCCCCGGGCTGCAAGTCGCGGACAACCAGTTCGCCGGAAAGCTCGAGCCATGCGGTGCCTTGTCCGCTGAGGTGCTGGAGCAGGAAGCCGCTGCCCCCGAAGATTCCCGCGCCCAGAGACCGCTGAAAGCCCACGGAGATCTTGATCTGCGGGGTTGCGCACAGGAACCCGTGGCGATGAATCATGTACTCGTGTCCCGGCGATACCTCGACGGGAACAATGTGGCCGGGCAGCTTAGTTGCGAATGCCACCTCGCCCGAAGTGCCGAGGGCGCGGTATTCGGTCATGAAGAGCGATCCGCCGCCAGCGACGCGTTTCAGCGCGCCGAACAAGCCTCCACCGCCGGCGAACTGCGTGTGCGTGGTCATTTGTACAGAACTGCTCATCCAGGAAAGTTCTCCCGCCTCGGAGATAATCGACTCGTGGGGTTCAAGTATGAACTCCAAAACGGGCATTGTGGTTCCGGTGATGCGAGTTTGCATGGCTGCTCCTAACGCGGTGTTGTGCCCCAGTTAACCCTCGCGGTAAGCGGTCGGCGAATTCTGCATGCTTATACTCTCTTCGCCTTGAGTTCCGCGAGCAACGCCTCGATGCGGTCCGCCTTCTCCATCGCCGTGAAGCGGTCCTCGACATCCTCGGCGTTGAGTTCGGTCTTGGCTTGAGCCACGGCTTCGTTGTGGGAGACTTTGTGCTTCATGCGATCGAAAGCGGCAATCTTCGACCCATCGCCCATGGCAGAGCGGGCGTCCTGAGCCTTGCCCACGGCACGTGCGCGGCGTTGCTGCGCGATGAGCAGATCGGCCTTAGCCTGCGCCTCGGTGAGTTTCTGCTCGAGCTGACGCAGAGCTGCCTTCAGGCTATCGACCTGAGCCCTCTGGTCGGCGACCTGCTGCGTGAAGCTGCCGGCGAGCTCACGATAGCTCTCGACACGATGCAATGCGGCGCGGGCCAGGTCATCGTCTTTCTTGCCGACGGCGAGTTCGGCCTTGCGCATCCATTCTGCCGTCTTATCCTCGTTTTCTTTCTGCTTCCTTTCGAGCAAATGCTGGTCGGCGATGGCAATCGCCACCTGCGTCTTAACCTGCAGAAGCTGGTTCTGCATGTCGAGAATTACCTGCTTGATCATCGTCTCGGGGTTTTCGGCCTTATCGATGAGGTCATTGAGATTCGCGCGAATCAATGTTGAAACCCGTTCCAGTAGTGCCATGGTGAACTCCTTTGAAAACAGCTTCTTCTAGCTCTTTGGTCCCAGCTCAGAACCTAAACTTGGGTTACCCACTTCTCCCGTGCTTTTGGAAGAAGGTGGGAAGTTTCGCCGTGCATGTCGTTGCGTTTGGATGGCGACATCGCTTTACCGACGATTACGCCGAGCACGATGCCCACCGTGAGCCACGCGCCGCCGCTGCCAAGAATCACCGCGACTGCAACGCCAATGCCGATTCCCAGCGCGATTCCTAATCCGATTTGCATGGATGGACGTTTCATTGTGAACTCCGTTGTGCCGAGACTGTTTGGGTCTCAATCATTCCAGGCTGACTCGTCTTGACTTGCCGCTCCCTAGAAACCCCACCCTAGAACCGCATAGGGTGGGGCATTCGTCTTCTGGCTTACTTCTTCCCTCCGTTCGCTGGAGGCAGTGTCTCAGGCGGCTTAGGCGCTTTGTCCCCGATCGCCCGCACCTTTCCGAGAAGTTCGGTCATGCTCATGCCGGAAAGGGATTCGAACAAAGCCGGGACTTGCGCAGCCATCTTGGTGAAGTCGCCAGCGATTTTGCTCATACCGGTGGCATCGCCGTTGCCGGTTGAGACCACGGTGATCTTGTCCACGTTGGCCAGGGGCGCCGACATGGCCCTGACCACTTCGGGCAAGCCCGAGATCAACTTGTCCACGACCGCAGCCTGGTTGTACTCCTGATACGCCTCAGCCTTCACATTCATGGCTTTGGCTTCCGCCTCACCTTTCTTGAAGATGATCTCGGCTTCGGCTTCGCCCTGTTGACGGATGGCAGCGGCGCGGCCTTCAGCTTCTGCTATCAGGCGTTGCTTTTCGGCGGCGGCGAGCGTCTCAATGCGCTGCCGCTCAATTTCCGCCTGCTTGAGCACAGTCGCAATCAATTCGTTCTGGCGGCGCGCAATTTCCGCTTCCTGAACCTTGACCTGCTGCTCACGTTCAACTTGTTGCACCTTCACCTGCTCCGCCATCACCTGCTGCTGCATGATGTTGGTCTGGATGTCGTACGCCTTGTCGGCTTGTGCCTGCTGGCGTTTGGTTGTTTCCAGGAATTGCGCCCGCTTCACTTCGAGATCGCGTTGCGCTTCGGCCTGCTTTGCAAGCGAGAGGGTCTCCGCCAGCACGCGTTCCTGATCGGCCTGCGCCTTGGCGATTGCCGATTCCCGCGTTGCCAGCGCGCGTTTGATTGCGGTGTCGCGATCGGCTTCGGCGGCGGCCACGTCGGCGTCACGCTTGATGCGTGCAACGTCCGGCCGGCCCATGTTGATGATGTACTCGTTCTTGTCGCGAACCTCCTTGATGGTGAACGAGATGACCTCAAGCCCCATCTTGTTCATGTCGTCGGCGCAAGTGGAACGCATGCGGTCGGAAACCATTTCCGGCTGTTTGACGATTTCTTCCACCGTCAACTGGCCGATGATTCCGCGGAGGTGACCTTCCATCACAAGCTTGATCAGGCCTTCGCGCTCCTGATCCGTCTTGGTGAGGAATTGCTCGGCAGCAGTCCAGATGGACTCTGAGTCCGACTTGACCTTGATTTGCGCGACCGCCTCCACGGTGACGGCGACACCTTGTTTGGTATACAGATCTTGCTGCGGAGCAACGTCGAACGACATCAGCTCCAACGAGAGTTCGTGACAGCTCTCGATCATGGGCAGGACGACCGTGCCCTTTCCGGTGATAGCGCGCCTACCACGAAAACCGTAAACCAGCAGCGCCTCGTGCGGGCCAGCTTTCCGATAGAGCTGCGCCAGCGTACTCATCAACAGCAGTAGCAAAAGGCATCCCAGCCCTATGAAGACCCAGGTTTCAATTGATAATCCGAAGAACATACCTCCTCCTCTCCAACTCAGAAGTCATGACCACAAGGGGACCCGAGACGCATGAACTGCCTCCCAATCATGCGCCTTCGGACACTTTGCGGCCCTGCACGACCTTGTCCAGGTCGCGAACAAGCCTTTGCGGCTGGGAGTGACCCAGGAACACTTCACCGGTGTTCGTCTGAATACAAACCCCGCGGTTTCCCCACACGTACGCGCGACGGTTCCCCAGACCTCGAATGCCCCGGCCGTACCAGAAAGGCCAGGTGCCCTCGGCGTAGTTTCGAATGTCAGAAGCTGCGATCGAGCGAAGCCGAAATCCCAAAGTACGGATGTCCACACCGCTGGAGCTGAATACATAGCGAAAACCGACCGCGGCCATGGATGCTGCCCAGATTCCAATCAGGGCTGCGAGGCTGAGAGCGATTCTCAAGCCGGCAACCGGCGGCGCAGATGCGACAATGGGTACGAGGACTAGCAACGGTGCGCCGCAGACGATTGCCCACAAGGCTGAACCGTGAGTCTCGGTTGCATAAACCCGACCGGCAGGAAGCTGCGATCCGCGTCGAGTGCCGAGCGACAGGATGACCAGCAACATCGAAGCAACCATGCCGACCAGGAGAACCGGTCCGGGATGCACGGGCGTACCATGCAGGTTCGAGTCGATGATCGTTTGCCCAGCCCAGATGAGTGTTCCTAGGATGATGTAGAACAGCGCAACAATTCCCCAAGCAATCGCATCGACCTCTTGCACTCTCGAAGCGATCCAGGTTGCGGTCATGAGCACTGCGATTGCTATACCGAGAAGAACCAGAACCGCTTGTTCGCGAGTCATCCAACCGTTCGGCTGGCCCGCCAGGTCGAAGTGCGTTGCCACGCGGCTGGGTAAGCGCTGCCACACCGATCCGAAAATCAAGACAATAATCGGGAGGGACAGCCACTGTAGGGCCGCCAACATTCCGAAGAGTGTGCTCGAATTGGAGATTCGCTTGGTCATTGCGGCCTCGCTTCGTTCGCTCCCTTCGTCCTGGATGTGCCGTCGAGTTCCGCATCTTCCCCGGACATTTCAGACCAGCGACGGACGTAGGCAATTCCGTTCTGATATCGCGTCACCACAACCTCGGTGCCCTTTAGCATGCTGCCGCCGAGGTCAGAGCGCGCGCCACAGACGCGTCGAGTTCCGGCCTGCGAATAAATCATTTCGCCCGTGCCGCCTTCACGAATCCGGACAGAGAGCTTCCCAAGGACGCCGACCATTTCAAAGTCAGCGGGATCGAGGGCCTCGTCCTCGGAGGTGAGCACTTTGGATAAGAAAAGGTAGATGATGGCAGCGCCACCGGCACCGGCAAACAGCGCGATGATCAACGCCGTTACGAACCAGATTGTCGAATGTCGCATCAGTAGGAAGCCCGTCCCGCCAAACCATGCAAGAAACGCAGTTAGCGTCATCGGGTTGATGGGGGAGTGCTGGACGCGGCCTGAGCCGTGAGCGCCACCCGCACCATGCATTCCACCGGCATGGCCGCCGGAGACATGCCCGTGCGCACCAGGGAAGTGGATATGGATATGCGGCAGATGGAGATTGAGTCCTCCGGCGAGGAACATCAGCACGCTCAGGAAAAATCCCACGGCGAAGCACACGAGATAGAAATGCGCCCAGGTCATGGACTCCTCCTTACTTTTGCCGCCCGTCTGTTCGCTCCGGCCGCAGTGCCTCAAGCAGCCGGTCGGCCAGGCCAGGGGTTTCGAGAATTGCGCCCAGCAGCAACAGACATTTGCGCGTGTCCTTCTGCCGTGCAGCCTTCATCAGAACGTCAGCGATTTCCGGATCGCGGAGAAACTGCTCTGAACCCTGCAACAACCAGACGTCGAGCTTGCCCTCGACCGTGCGCAAGTCCGAGGTCAGCTCGGTGTGATAACCCTCGGGATCGTCCACCAGGAACCCCGGATGTACCTTGAAAAACTTCGCCAGCAGAGAGCGGGTCGCCTGCGTCATGTGACGGCGCGAGCCGTTCTCAATCTGTGAGACATAGGACTGGCTGATGCTCTTGCCCTGCTCCGTGCGGATCGCCTTGACCAGTTCCAGCTGGGTCATCGGGCGGCCCAGCTCGCGCAGCGATCCTTCCACCTCTCGCAAGTAGCGGATTTTCTCGGCCAAGGTCATATAACTGATAGCGATATATATATTGCAAATTGTAATTACATGTCAAGCGCTCAATGTCCCGTGGAATCAGCCACTTTGGGGCCATTTCCGCGGGCTTGGAAAGGTCGGGCGACCGAGCAGGTTTCTTGGGGTGGGCGGGTGTAGGGCGCCCGCGCCCAGGACAAGGCCCTGGCGCAAACACAAAATTCTTTTTTGTCAGAAGCGCAGGCAAATCTGATTCAGCTGCGATCGGAGGAATCGCAAGAAAGACCCGTCCAAAGGGCGGTCGAGCCAAGACGCTATACAATGGCTCCCGCCGCGTTGCGACCAAGAATGGAGGCGGCGGACGATGCCGGACCGAACCCACCCGATTAGCACCCTGAACCGCAGGTCCATGTTGAGGAGCGCTGCGCTGCCGATTGCGGGCGCTTTTGCTCTGCCATCTCTCAGAGCTGCGGTAGAGACGTCGAGCACTGCTTATCAACGGCCCCGTTTGAAAATTACCGATGTTCGCACCGCGCGAGTGCGCGTCCATGGAATCCAGACGCACGTCCGAATCTACACAGACCAGGGGCTGTACGGCCACGGCGAAGCCACCGATGCCGCCGTGGGGACGGATGCGCTCGTTGGCCAGTTCCGTCGTTTCCTCGTCGGCCAGGATCCGCTCAACGTCGATGCCTTGTGGGAGAGGATGCGGGTGTCAGGAATCTTTGCCGGCGCACAGGGAGGCCAATATGTGACGGCCTTGAGCGGAATTGAGATCGCCTTGTGGGACTTGGCTGGGAAAGCTCTGGGTTTGCCCGTCTATCAGTTGTTCGGCGGAAAATTTCGCGACAAGGTGCGTATTTACTGCGATTCTGATATGGAGAATCCAGTGGGTCCGGAATCTGATCGCAAACTGCCGTGGATCCGTGAGCAGGGATTCACGGCGATGAAGATCGACCTGGACGATGCTGCCGATCCAGCCCGGTTCGATAAAGTCAATTGGACCGCCAGCAATGGCGAGATCGATCGTATGGTGAATTGGGTGAGGCATGTACGCGAATCCATCCCGAAGGAAATGGAACTCGCCTGCGACATGCACGGACGCTATGACGGCGGCACCGGAAAGCGGGTTGCGACTGAGCTGGAACCATTCCGTTTGCTATGGCTCGAGGAACCGGTGCCCCCTGAGAACGTGGAGGCGATGGTGAATATCCGCCAATCGACGAATACCCCCATCGCCTGCGGAGAAAATCTCTACATGCGCTGGGGATATCGCGAAATCCTGGAAAAGAATGGAGTCGATATTATTCAGCCCGATTTCCAGAAGGTCGGCGGCCTGTCGGAAGCGCGCAAGGTCGCGAATCAAGCCCAGACCTATTACGTGCCTCTGGCACCACACTGCGTGGTTTCCCCGATCGGCATGATGTCCACGGCGCACGCCTGTGTTTCGATCCCCAATTTTCTGGTTTGCGAATGGCATTGGATCAACCATCCCGACCTATGGAAGAACTGGGTCAAGCAAGGGGAGATCATCCAGAAAGGTTACGTAACCCCAAGCGAGGAGCCCGGCCTGGGAGTTGAGATGGATGAAGACACGGCGCGCAAAGCGCAAATCCCCGGAACCGGCTGGTTTCAGCCGAACGCCTCATAAACAGAAATGGGAGCCCAGTGAGATGAATCGATCAAGCGGAGTGTCATGTGCGGCGCTATGCCTGGTGGCGGTCGTGTTGTTTCCTTCCGGTGCTTGCGCCCAGCAGGGGTTCTTCACTCCTGATGACGTGATCAAGTACACACCCGATTGGCACGGCGAACGCTTCGCCGACGGCCGCCCCAAAGTTCCGGACGACATTCTGGACCGGATGAAGACCGTTACTCTCGAAGAAGCCTGGGCGGTACTGCAGCAGAATGGGTTCATGCACCAATATGAAGACGGATGGCTGTCCATTCATCCCGACAAAGTGCTGGTCGGGCGAGCTCTCACAGCGGCCTGGATGCCCGGTCGCCCTGATGTGCAGAAGTTGATTGAAATCGATCCCGCTAACGCGCATCGGGTAGGGGGTATGAACGCCTGGCCTGTGGACATGCTGGAGAAAAGAGACGTGTACGTGGCCGACCATTTCGGATTGAAGGAAGCCGGACCCTCTATCGGCGACAACGTAGGCAATGCCATCTATGCCCGCTCCGGCAACGGAATCGTCTACGACGGCGCGGTGAGGGATATCAATGGCCTCAATGAGCTTGACAATTTCGTGGCCTTCGTTCGCTACTACGATCCATCGCATCATTATGGTTCCTTAAAGTCGGGCAAACTGCTCAACTCCACGATGGTGGGCATTAACTGTCCTACGCGCATCGGTCACGTGATGGTCATGCCGGGCGACGTAGTTCTCGGGCGCAATGGAGGAGTGATCTTCATCCCGCCGCAATTGGCCGAGCAGGTGGTGAAGACCTCCGAAGCCACGCATTTGCGCGACCTGTTCGGACATCAGCGGCTGCAGGAAGGCAAATACACAGCCGGCCAAATTGACGCCCGCTGGACCGATCCCATTGAGCAGGACTACCGCCAGTGGCTAAAAGTTAACCAGGACCATCTGCCATTCCCCAAGGCTCGAATCGAACAGATTCTTAAGGACCATGAGTGAGCCGGGTCGAACTCGAGCACCGGCGTCGCGAAGCTACCGGGACAGAAAAGCCCCAGCCTCGGCTGGGGCTTCTGACAGCAAGCGAAAAAATTACTGCGTTCGCCCGTGGTGCTTCTTGCGATAAATCGCGCCGGAATTTGCGTTCTGCTGGTGATTGATCTTCGCCTTTTCCTTGGTGGTGAGCCGGCCCCCATTGGCAGCGCGGTCGCTTCGGATCTCATGGTTTACCGCAGCTTCGCGGCTCTCCAGATGGGCGGCCTCACCGGCAGAAACCTGTCCGCTCTTGATGCCCTGGGCAATCCGTTGCTGCTGGTTACGTTGGCGTTGTCCAACTTCGGTCTTGGGACGGGTGTTCTGCACCCGTGCATTATGCTTGTCGCGATAGATCTGGTTGGACAGGCTGTTCTGCTGACGCGTGAGTCGCGCCTTGTCGCGAGCAGTCAGATTACCGTTGTCGCGTTTTTCCATCCGGTTCTCTTCAGCGTTCAAGCCGGCTTCCTTTTTCTCCAGGTTCTTGGTCTCACCAGCCGTGAGCTGTCCACTCTGTACGCCATTGGCGATGCGGTCCTGCTGGTTTTCCTTGCGCTGGTTGATAACGGGAGCAGGGCTGCTCTGCGAAAAAGCAGGGATGGCGAGCAGAGCCAGAGTTCCTGCCAGTAGAGCCTTTTTGTAGCTCATGATCTTTCTTGTCCTCCGTAGCTTTCTGGTTTGCAGCTTCTCTGCTGAGCTGCTTGCGATGATCGAACCCAAGGCCGCAACAAAGGTTGCGGCGACTGGAAAATCGTATGCAAGGAAGAGCACAACGGCTTGTTACGAAAGTGCATGGCCTGCCCAGCCCACGACAGCGAGGCTCAAAAACAACTAACGGGGACCCGAAGGTCCCCGCTTGGAGCCAGTAAATTCAGCCATCTAGTAGGGTAACCCCGGCAGCGGTTCGGTCTTTTCCACCTGGACAGAGTGGAGCGCGTTGGGGTCCAGTCCGAGCGCCCGCAGAATCGTGACTGCCACCTGCGAAGTGGCTACCGGGGTCTTGAGGGTTGACGGGCCAAGCGAGGGATTCGACACGATCAATCCGACGTTGGTGTCGCCGAAGCTGAATCCGCCGTGCTCCGCGTTCTTTTTCGATGAGCCAGTGTAGATGGTTCCGTACTGAGGTTGAACGATGATGTCCGGCGTACGGCTATCGGTTGCCGAGTTGTTGAATTTCAACGTGAGCTCGTTGCCAGCCATCACTTCGTCGATGAACAGGGCGGGAGCGTTTGCATTGAGGTAGGCCGCGACTGTCGAAGTGCTGATTTCCTGCCCCTGCAGCCAGATCAGAGCGATGTCATCATCCTGCACAAAGCCACAAGACCCTGTCGCGCAATTGGCGGCATTCGTAATGGCAATGGCTGCCGGGTTTGTGCCCCCATCGGGCAGCGCGGCGACCAAGTCTGCGAAGTGACCGGGTTTATTGACTTTCGCGGGATTGATCGGGGACTGTCCATGCTTAGCGGTCACAATGAACAGGGTCGATTGATCAATGCCATGGTCCCTTAGGGCCTGAAGCATCATTGCCAAGGCCTGATCGGTCTTTTCGAGGCCGTAGGCAAGCACCGGGCTCGGAGTTCCAGCTCCGTCCAGATAGCCGCCCGGCTGCCCATTCAGGGCCCCGGTATCGCTGGCACAGCTGCCGTCGAAGTTGTCCTTGGCCAGCTTTTGACCAACGCTTACGGCTTGAAAGTTCATGCCGAATACCTCTGGAATTCCCGGGCCTGGGCTCCCATCGTGACGGAGGCCTCGAATCTCATTGAGAATCGCCGCAACCTTCAGGTAATCGTTCTGAACCGTGCAGACAACGCTCACCGTGGCATCGAGTCCTGGCGCATTCGTAATTTCGGGAGTGTAGAGATCGTCGACTCCCTTGCCGGATGGCCCGTTCACCCAATCGTAAGCCGGGTGCTTATCGGCCCAGGCGGTGTGGCCGCCCGCCGCTTTTACCACCTCGAAAATTGTATTGGTCCGAAGCGCATTATGGGGCCACAGTGGAGCGCAGGCACCATGGATGATTGCACGAGGCAGCTTGCTCGGGTCAATCACGTTCAACGACACACCTTGGGCGTTATACAGGTCAATGGTTTCATCAAATACCATCAGGTTGCCGGGGTGCCCCGAGCAAGTTGTGTTGGTAGGATCAAAAATAGTGCGGTCATAGCTGACGTCATAGAAGAGGCCCGTGGTCAGCGGCGAACCCCCGGTTACGAGTGCCATCAACCCCGGAAATGAATCGGAATTGGCGGGCGTCCGCGCATTCGAAAATGTGACTCCGTGCCGCGTGAGTTGTGCCAGGGCGGAATTCGGGTGTTTCTGAACGTAGTTGGCGACATCGAGCCCATGCAGACCGTCTACACTGACTACCAAGACGTGTTTGATCTGAGCAGAACTGAATTGGGCCGTGGTAAGCATGAATGCGATGGCGAGAGCCATGGAATGCAGTAGGCGGGATGACACAGAGCACATCCTCCTCAAGTTGAATTGCCCTGAGCCATTTGAGAGTAGCCTTGGTTAGCTGAAAACGCGGTTAAGTCCGTGTCAATGAATCGTGAATTTTGTAAGGTGTTAACTCAATAGGTAATTCACGAGCAGTTCATCCGGACTTCATCATGTTGTAAGAAGCCGCAAGCGAGACTAGTTGTGGTGTCGACCGCTTGCTGGCGGAGAGGAGAGGGGATGGATCGAAGGATAACGATCGTCTTCTTTGACGCAGGCGGTGGTCATCGCAGTGCGGCGGAAGCTCTCAAAGCCGTGTTGGAATCGCAGCCCCGACGTTGGCAAGTAGAACTGCTGAACCTGCAAGAGTTGCTCGACCGTCTTGACGTGCTGAAGAAGCTAACCGGCCTTCGCATTCAAGACGGATATAACCTTATCCTCCGCAGAGGCTGGACGCGCTTGACGCCGCAGCTGCTGCCTGTGCTCAGGAGCGTGGTGCGCGTATTCCACGGGGCGACGGTGAAGGTGCTCGTCGAGTATTGGAAGGCGCATCCGGCGGACCTTGTCTTGTCGGTCATTCCCCACTTCAACCGCGCTATGGCGGAGAGTATTCGCAAGGCCATGCCTGCCGCACACTTCGTCACCTTGATTACAGATCTCGCAGATCACCCTCCGCACTTCTGGATCGAGAAGGAGTCTGAGTATCTGATCTGTGGAAGCGAGAAAGCCCAGCAACAGGCGTTCGCATACGGACATCCTTCCACTCACGTGTTTTTGGCCTCGGGCATGGTGATGCGGCCGAAGTTCTATGCCAAAACCAACCTAAGTCGCACGGAAGAACACAAAAAGCTGGGGCTTGATCCAAACACGCCGACAGGAATTGTCCTTTTCGGCGGTCATGGCTCGTCTGCCATCCTGAACATCGTGAACCGACTGAATGCTGGCAATGCAGGCTTGCAGTTGATTTTGATCTGCGGTAAGAACCAAAAGCTTCTGGCCGCCGCGAAGAAACTCAAGACAAGATTTCCGCTGTTTGTGGAAGGCTTCACAGCTAACGTCGACTACTACATGGCGCTCTCAGACTTCTTTATCGGAAAGCCCGGGCCAGGATCGATCAGCGAAGCCCTGCAATTCAATCTGCCCGTGATTGTCGAATGCAACGGCCGAACCCTGCCGCAGGAGCGCTACAACGCGCAATGGGTAACGGAGAAGAAGTTGGGCGTTGTGCTCAAGAGTTTCCGGAACATTGACGAAGGCGTAAGGAAGCTACTCCAGCCAGACAGATTCGCAGAATTTCGCGCGAACGCAAAGGCGTATAAGAACAATGCGCTGTACGAAATCCCGGAATTCCTGGAAGAAATTGCAGAGCGGCGTGCCTCGGCTGGGAGGGGGTCGCCGATTACGGCCGCTGAGGGCACTCCAGCATTGCAGCGCGCCGCGTGGGCGTCGATCACATCGCGCCTGCAGTTGGATTGGGGAACATGATTTTTGCCGACACCATCATCCTCTCGGATTTGCACCTGGGCTCAGACGTGAGCCGCGCGCCGGCAGCTTTGAAGATGTTGAAGTCAGCTTCGTTCAATCGCCTCATCCTACTCGGCGATATCTTCTCGGACTTGAATTTCCGCCGCTTGAAAAAGGAGCACTGGCAATTCCTCGGATACATCCGCAAGCTCTCGAATCCCAAACGCGAGATTGAAGTCGTTTGGGTGGAAGGGAATCACGACTACGGGCTGACGCAGGTGATGTCGCACTTGGTCGGTGTGCGTGTGTATCGGGAGTATCAATGGGAGTTCGCCGGACTGCGTCATCTGGCGATGCATGGACATCAGTTTGATCGTTTCGTCTCGCGTAACCGGGTGCTGAGCACATTTCTCTCCGCGCTGCATCTCGGCATCCAGAAAATCTCCTTCGGCAAGAAGCGAATGATCGGTTTTCTGGAACGTTTTGATACCGCCTATCTGCGCCTGTCATCCAAGGTGGCGCGCGGAGCTCTTCTCCATGCCAGATCCAAATGTGCTCAACGCGTGTTTTGCGGGCATACCCACGAAGCGCTTTGCTTGAACGGGGAGGGCGTGGAGTACTACAACAGCGGCAGCTGGACCCAGGAGGTTCCCACCTACATTGCCATCGATTATCATGGCGTTCGGGTCCATGAATACCGCACCCCGCCCGAGGAGCCTCTCGATCAGGAAGTGAGAGAAGAACTTGAGCTCGATTTCGACGATCTGATGGCCGGGTAAGCCGATCGTTTCCCCTCACTTGGCGGGACGCTAAACCCAGTTCATGCTCCCGGCTCCGACGAGAGAAGGAGCAAGGTGATTGGGCGGCGACTTTCTCGTCTGTTAGGGAAAGAATCTTCCCAGGCCTTTGCCCGGTAGGTCGGGACACAAAAACTGCTTTGGACGCCCCGATGACTTGGTAATTGCCTCGGCGGCGAGGTAACCGCTACGCACAGCGCCTTCCATGGTGGCCGGCCACCCAGTGGCGGTCCAGTCCCCGGCGAGAAAGATGCGTGGCCAGCCTGTGGTCTGCGATGGGCGGTACTGGTCGATTCCGGGTACCGGGGAAAAAGTAGCGTTGACTTCCTTTACCACGGTTGCTTTCACCAGGCTCGCCGCGCGTGCGGCGGGAAAGAATTCACGGACCTCTTTCAATGCCAGATCGATGATTTCCTGGCGAGGTTTGTTGAGGAGGGACTTCGACGAACTGATGACAAGTTCGATGTAGCTGCCGCGGTTTTCCGCTGCCTGCCCTGGGGGGCTTGCGGACGGGTTGAAACTCTCCCTGAGACCTGGGTTGCTGCGGGCTGCAATCAACTCCGATTTATGAAACATCCACTGAATGGTACGGTCGAGAAGGACCGCGTGCGGCAAATCGCTGATCTTGCGGTCAAACCAGAGATGAACCCCCGTGATCGGGGCGGTTTCAAAGTGCGAAAGCTTGTCGCGCAGATCCTGGGACTCGGGTGTATTGGGAAGAAGCTTTTCGAGCGAATCAAAGGGGACGGCCATGACTCCGTAGTCGAACTGCTCCTCCGACTCGGTTGTCTGTATCCGCACGCCGGTTTCAAGCGGAAGGAAGGATTGCACATTGCTGCGAAAGCGGACTACACCCCCGCGAGCAGTCAGGTAGTCGCGGGCCGCATCGTAGAGTTCTGTGAGCGCAACCATGGGTACCCCCATGAGTCTGGCCTCGCGCGATTTCATCGACTCCCGAACAACCTGAGCGGCATAAGGAACTGAAATTCTCGCGAGGTCCTCGCTGAGTGCACTCACCAAAATTGGCTTCCAAAATCGCTCGATCGCAGCCGGCGTTTGACGATGACGGTGCAACCAGGCTTCAAAGGAAACGCCGTCGTCTTTGGGCAGGTGCGTGAGAAGAGAGTTCAGAGCCCTCGCCAGTCCAAGCTTGTCGCGCGAGGTTAAGAACCGAAAGCTCATGAATGCGGGGAACGCGTGCAAAGGCGCGGGAAGGACACTGGACTGAAGCTGAGATTGCCTTCCACCTGGCTCGATAAATGTCATGCGGTCGAACCACTGAATCTTGTTCTCGATTCCGATCCGCCGATAAAAACCCATCAGGTTCGTGCAAAGCTTGAAGAGCACGTGCTGGCAGTTGTCCACGACTTCGCCGGTGCCAGGGTGTTCGTAAGAACTGGCTCGTCCTCCGAGGTAGGGGCGGCGCTCGAAAACCGTCACCTGGAATCCGCTTTCAGCGAGTGCACAAGCAGCGGCGAGGCCGGCAAGGCCGCCGCCGACTACTGCGGCATAGGGTCCTTTTGTCTTATCCCGGGAAGGCTGTGGCGGCCTCGAACTTGGGGCGGCACCGCTCGAGAAAAATCGTGTGGAGTGGGCTGCTTTTGGATCTTGATGTGATGCGACAGGCGATTTCGGGTCCATTCAGGAGATTCGCTTCAGGAATCCTTTGCTGAGGATGGTGAGCTTCTCGCGCGTCGTGAGGCTGACGCGTCGCGTGATCACGTCGTAGTTGAGGCGCGCAATTTTTTCGAGCAGGCTACGGTAGATGGTCGCAAGGGTCCACAACGCCGGCTGGCTGTCTTCCGAGATCAACGGAATCAATTCATCGGCGGCGCGATAGTTGTCAAACGCACGCTTAGCCTCGAACTCCAGCAAAGGGCGAAGGCGATCCAACGGAGTGTTTGCTGCCAGTTCACCTGCTGATATCCCAAACTGTTCAAGGTCTTCTTGCGGGAGATAAATTCGGCCGAGGGAAGCGTCTTCTTTAATGTCGCGAATGATGTTGGTGAGCTGGAATGCGAGGCCGAGGCGCTCTGCAAGCGGCTCGGCTGCAGGATCGGTGTAGCCAAAAATGCGGATGCAAACCAAGCCCACCACGGATGCGACCTGATAACAGTACCGTTCCAGATCCTGAAAGCTGCGGTAGTGAATTGTTAAGCCGGAAGCATCCGGCTGAGCGCCTTCCTCCTCCACGTCCATCGCGGTACCGAACGCCAGTCCGTCAAGCAGCCCTAGCGGAATATGGAAGCGCCGTTGGGCATCGGTAAGGGCAAGCAGAATGGCATCGTCGGTTGGTAGCCCCAACTGGGCCGCGTGGAAGGCATCCACCCATGCGTCGAGCTTCTGACGGCGATCCCGCGCCGCGAGCGAAGGATCGTCGGCGATATCGTCGCAGCGACGCATGAAGGCATACACCGCGCAGAGGGCCTGGCGCTTGATCTTGGGAAGAACGAGAAATCCGTAGTAGAAGGTCTTGGCGCGCTCGCGGGTGATTCCGCGGCAGACCGAGTAGGCCAGGTGCAACTGCGACTCGGTGGGCACAAATTGGGGAGGGTTCTGCGCCACGGTGGTCATATCAGCTTGTGAAGGGCTGC